>ERZ772999.227-NODE-227-length-36305-cov-5.575310_pt1 | contig 36305 bp, 30 predicted proteins | sample MGYA00511467_ERZ772999 | MGnify/ENA primary metagenome ERZ772999 (study PRJEB29015, sample SAMEA2738064) | human oral metagenome | biome: human oral; feature: human-associated habitat; material: saliva | place: China | collected 2218 ... | reverse complement strand
GCTAGATGGAAACTTATATGCAACAGTTGATGAATCAATATTTTCATTAGTAAAAGTACCAAAAATTCAAGCAAAATCAAAGTCATTTGATGATTATATTGAAGAAACAAAGATTAAAAAGGTTTATATACCACCAATGAAACATCCGTGGAAATTAAAAGCATTCAATGAATTTACATCAAAACAAAAGCATAGATTAGAAATAAATGTAGCATAAAAATTAGCACCAAACTTAAAAAATTTGGTGCTAATAAATAAATTTTTTAGGACATTTTCAAAAATGATTGACAGTATTTGTATTAAATTTATATTTAATAATAATTATTTTAACTCTGCAAATGCATTTACAATTTTTTCTTCTAAAGCTTTCTGTTGTGTTGCTGTTAAATCATTTGATGTTCTAATCAATGTTGTATTTATTGCCCTATGTGTTCCATTAGCTAAAACACTTCCATCATGTAGGCTTAAATATTCGGCTCTTTTAGAAGCTTGCTCGCTAGTTCTATATATTTCTATACAACCTCCTCCAACAGTTCCAATATCAATTGATGAATTACTTTCAGCATATGAATAATTTGACATATTTAAATTTTTATCCTTAAAATAAATACATACAGTATATCCACCATCTTTATGTAAATTTCTGTTTGGATCATGTTTTTCTGTAACAACTTCTATATCATAGATTTCATCGATTGAAGATAATCGATTTACCAAAAATTCCTCTGTAGGATTGTCAAATTGCTTATATGATTTAATACTATTTTCAAGATTATCTTTATCTAAAGTTAATTTACTAATAATTTCTGTATAATCTAATGGTTGCTTTATTTCTTCAGTTCTGTTCTTAATATCTTCAACTTTCAAAGGCATTTTCCCAATAACAAATTTTAATTGTTGAGCCTCTTTAATGCTTTCATTTCCTTTATCTATCAATTTAGAATCTAAAGGATTTTTTCCCGAATTTATTAAATCCTGTAAATCTTTTATTGATTTATCTAAAACACTATTTTTTTCTACTACAGCTGAAACTGCCAAATCATATTCTCTTTTAGCTTCTAAATAAGGTTTTAATCCTAGAAAATATACTAATATAAAACTTGATATAATAATTATTAAAACTATTGAAAAAATAATAATTTTTCTCTTATTGTTTTTTTCTTTACTCATTTTAACTCCCCCTTTACAAATAATAACATTATTTAATCGTCGCCATAAATTGGGCATTTAGTTGAGTGTCGACACGCAGGATATTCATTATCTCCCCACCATGGGCAATCAATATATCCACAACGATTTCCTAACGATCTACATTCCTTACACCAAGATTGTGGTGTAGTACCACCATAGCGATAACCAAATTTTTCTTCAATTTCACTTCTTCCATATGCTGTTTTTCCACACTGTGGACATTCAGCGTATTCAAAATGTGACATAATATCTCCACCTTTATATAAATATTTTTTTCATTACTCCATTATTCATATCTGCAATATTGTATATATTCTCCATATTATCAAATGTTTCTTTTAGGTTGTTTCTTGCAGATATCCATCCCATACCATCAGTAAACCATACAAATTTAAATCCAAATACTTTTTTAGATTCTTCTTCTATCATTTTATAACTTCTGGCTGTTTCATTTAATTTTGAACCACCTGAAGCATAAAAATTAGTTTCTATACCATAAATGCATTTATCTGTTTTAATAACAAAATCAAATCTTTTTGTAGATTGATTTTTATTACTAATAAATGACATATCCAATTTCCATTTTTCTTCTATATTTTGTAAATACATCTCTTTAAAATATGTTTCACCTTTTTTGAATCCAGCTTTTTGTATAAATTTCTCAACAGCATCCTCCATTAGATGTCCACCACGATTTTTTCTTGCATTTGAATTTAAGCCACATTCAACACCTAAGACATAATCGTATAAATTATTAATTAAATGTTTCTCTAATAATTCAAATAAACCTGTTTCTCTCATAAATACTATGTATTGTTCTACATCATAATTCATTTTCTTAAAACTATATTCGAATTTGTTTCCCTTATCATCTAATACAAAAATTTCAGATTGTCTAACAGCTAATAATGTAGGTATACACTTTATTACTTCAGGATATTTTTCAACTAAATCTCTAAAATCCTTTTCTATATTTTTACTTCCGATTAAAGCATTTAGCATATTTAATTCAATTTTATATATTTCGGCATTTTTATATATTGTTTCAAAATCAATATAATATCTATAATTTGCTATACTATCTGTAAAAGTTAGTAACCATTCTGCAAAATCTCTTTTCATAGCTTCTACTCCTTTATTTCTTGAAATCTTCTTATTGATAAATCTAAATATTCTTTCTCATTATCTATTCCTATAAAATTTCTTTTTAACTTTGTTGCAGCAATTCCCGTTGTACTGCTACCACAAAAAGGATCTAGTATAATGTCATTTTCATTTGTAGAAGCTAGAATTATCCTTTCTAATAATTCTAATGGCTTTTGAGTTGGATGTTTTCCTTGCTTTTTTTCAGATGGTTTTGTTAAGGAAGTCGTCCAAACATCTTTCATTTGTTTATTTCCATTTAGCTTTTTCATTAAATCATAATTAAACTTGTATTTTGATTTTGATAAATCTTTTTTAGCCCATAATATTGTTTCTGTTGAATGAGTAAATGTTTTACAAGCTAAATTAGGTGGTGGATTAGTCTTTTGCCAAGTAATATTATTTATTATCTTGAATCCTTCTTGTTCCAAAGCCATTCCGATAGAATAAATATTATGTAGTGTTCCACTAATCCAAATAGTTCCATCATCTTTTAAAACTCTATAACATTCGTGAATCCATTTCTTATTAAATTCATATTTATCATTTACACTTAAACCTTTATCCCAATTTCCTTTATTGACACTAACCATTTTTCCACCACTACAAGTTATTCCATTATTTGATAAAAAGTAAGGTGGATCTGCAAATATCATATCAAAACTTTTGTCTTCAAATTGTTTTAAAGTATTAAATGTATCATTTTCTATTAAACTGAAACCACATTCATTAAAATAGAATTTTCCTGGATACATTCTTCCATCTCCCTATAATTTGTTATAAGTAATTCTGAAATTTCTCCTCTTCCTTTAGTATTTGCATTTATCATTCTTTTTGCTGAAATTTCATTTATATAAAAACCTTTATAAATCTCTTCAAAGAAATTATCATCTTTATTAGTATTTTTAGGATTCGAATTTGATAACATTAATTTCGCATCTTTCTCATCTAATAATTTATAATACTTTGCAAGTTCTTTTTGATTTTCATCATTAAAATCTTCTTTAGTATATGATGTAAATCCAGATGTATTTGATAAAGGTCTATATGGTGGATCAAAATATACAAAAGTATTGCTATCTATGTATTTCTCGCTTTTTTTATAATCGCCATATTTAAAATTAACATTTCTAATCAAATATGATAAGTTTCTTAAATTGTTTGAGTCACAGATTGTTGGATTTTTATATTTACCACAAGGAACATTAAATTTTCCATTTTTATTCACTCTGTATAATCCATTAAAACATGTTCTATTTAAGAAAATAAATTCTGAAGCTCTTTTAACATTAATATCATTCTCTGATAAATTATAAGAATTATATTCTTCTCTTATTTTATAAAAATATTCTTCTCTTTCCTTATTTTCTAAAACTAGAAAACTATTTTCTTTTTTTTCTAATTCTTCTATTAATTCTTCAACATTAGACTTAATTACATTATAACAATTAATTAAATCCATATTTATATCAAATGCATATACCTCTTTAATATCATATTTTTGCAATATGTTTATTAAAACAGCACCTCCACCAACAAATGGCTCTACATATTTATCTATTTTTATATTATCTATTTCAAATGGGTAGAAGTTCTTTAATTGAGAAATTAAACTTCCTTTTCCACCTGCCCACTTTACAAAAGGTTTTACAAGTTTCATTTATGTCTCCAACTGATTATTAAATCACTATTATATTTTATATCATAAGTCGTCTTTTTAAACAACGATTTTAAAAAATTTTTGTCATAAAATATAAAGTTACTTTTCCCACTTATAAAAAAGCTTAAAATTTATTTTGAGAGCCAGTAAATATACTAGCTCTTTAAATTCTAGTATGCAATTTCATATTTTATAATATTATTTATTAGGTCTGAAGTCATAACCTTGTCAAATGTTGTTGTAACATCTTTTTTATTTTTATAAAAAAAGAAATGTTTTGGAATGCCAAACATTTCTTTTTTTTATATTATTCTTCTACTGATTCTGTTTTACTTGGATCTTTCATTCTTTCATTATACATCTTTTCTAATTTTTGAACGTATTCTGGATCATCCATTGTTTCTTCAGTATTTATGTATGTTTCTTGATATTTTTCCATACCTGTTCCGGCTGGGATTAATTTACCAATAATAACATTTTCTTTTAATCCTACTAAATAGTCTGATTTACCTTTTATTGCTGCATCTGTTAATACTCTTGTTGTTTCTTGGAATGATGCTGCTGATAAGAAGCTATCTGTTGCTAGTGATGCTTTTGTGATACCTAGTAAAATTCTCTTTCCTGTTGCTATTTGTTTTCCTTCTGCTGCTAGCTTTTCATTTATTTCATTTAGTTCATTTACATCAATTTGCATTCCTGGAATTATATTACTATCTCCTGGATCTTCGATTTTTACTTTTCTTAACATTTGTCTTGCAATAACTTCAATATGTTTATCATTTATATCAACACCTTGACTTCTATAAACCTTTTGAATTTCTTGTACTATATATTCGTGAACTGCTTCTGCGCCCTTAATTTCAAGTATTTCATTAGGGTTGATTGAACCTTCAGTAATTGGATCACCTTTTTCTACTTCTTGTCCTTCTTCTACTTTTAATTTTAGTCCAAATGGAATTGAATATGATCTACTATCATCTTTACTTGTTATTGTAACTTGCTTTTTCTTCTTTATTTCTGTAATTGATACTACACCTGAGATTTCAGTTATAATAGCAAGACCCTTTGGTTTACGAGCTTCAAATAGCTCCTCAACTCTAGGAAGACCTTGTGTAATATCTGCTCCACCGGCAACACCACCTGAGTGAATTGTTCTCATTGTAAGCTGTGTACCTGGTTCACCTATTGATTGAGCTGCTATTGTTCCTATTGGTTCACCTATTTGTAAATCTCCTCTTGTTGACATACTCATACCATAACATTTTTCACAAATACCATGTTGTGTTTTACAATTTAATACTGATCTTACTGTTACTCTTTCGATTCCAGCTGCAACAATTGCTTTTGCTTGTTTATCTGTGATTTTTGATTCTTTTGAAGCTAAGATTTCTCCTGTTTCTGGATGTTTAATATCATTTAATGGATATCTTCCTATAATTCTTTCTTCTAATGATTCAATTACTTGATTTCCATTCATGATTGCATATACTTCAAGTCCTTCTGTTGTTCCACAATCATGTTCTCTTACGATAATATCTTGTGAAACGTCTACTAATCTTCTTGTTAAGTATCCTGAATCGGCTGTTCTTAAAGCTGTATCTGAGAATCCTTTACGTGTTCCGTGTGCTGCGATGAAGTACTCTAATGAGTCTAGGCCTTCATAGAATGATGATTTAATTGGAATTTCAACTGTTTTACCTGTTGTACTTGCCATCAATCCACGCATACCTGCTACCTGACGTAATTGTGATAAGTTACCACGTGCTCCAGAATCTGACATCATGTAAATTGGATTTAATTTATCAAATTTACTAATCATTACTTTTGCAACTTCGTCTGTTATTCTTTCCCAAACTTTAATTACATTTGTATAACGTTCTTTGTCTGTGATTAAACCACGTGCATATTGTTTTGCAATAACATCTACTTCATCTTGTCCTTCTTTTAGTAATCCTGGTTTTTCTTCAGGAACACTAACATCATACATAGATACTGTAATACCTGCTGTTGTACAATATTTATATCCTGTTGATTTAATATAATCTAGTAATTCTGCTGTTCTGTCTAATCCATGAATTTCAATACATTTATCAATTATTTTCTTTAATTGTTTTTTAGCTGTTGTAAAATTAATTTCTAATTCAAATTCATTTTCTGGCTTACTTCTATCTACAAATCCTAAATCTTGTGGGATTCCTTTATTATAGATAATTTTACCAATTGTTGTTTCAATTATTCCGTGTTTTATTTCATTTCCATTTTCATCATATTTTGCCATTCTTACGTGGATTTTAGCGTGTACTCCTAAGTCTCCATTTAAGAATGCCATTTCTGCTTCATCTGTTGATGAAAAATATTTGCCTGCGCCTAGTACGCCTTTATTTTTTATAACTTCTTCTGAATCTCCTTCTTCAAGGTCAACATCCAATGTTAAATAATATGCTCCTAAGATCATATCTTGTGATGGTTGTGTAATTGGCGCACCATCTGTTGGTTTTAACAAGTTATTTGTTGATAACATTAAATATCTTGATTCTGCTTGTGCTTCTGGTGATAATGGTAAGTGAATAGCCATTTGGTCACCGTCGAAGTCGGCATTGAATGCACTACATACTAATGGATGTAGTTTGATTGCTCTACCTTCTACTAATACTGGCTCAAATGCTTGAATACCTAATCTATGTAGTGTTGGTGCACGGTTTAGTAATACTGGATGATCATGAATTACATCTTCTAACACTTCCCATACTGATGGATCCAATCTTTCTACCATTCTTTTTGCACTTCTGATATTGTTTGCTAATCCTCTTTGGCATAATTCTCTCATTACAAATGGTTTGAATAATTCTACTGCCATTTCCTTTGGAACACCACATTGGTAAATCTTTAATTCTGGTCCTACAACAATAACTGAACGTCCAGAATAGTCAACTCTCTTACCTAATAGGTTTTGACGGAATCTACCTTGTTTTCCTTTTAACATGTCTGATAATGATTTTAATGCTCTTCCGCCTGCTCCTGTTACTGGTTTTCCTCTTCTGCTGTTATCAATTAAAGCATCAACTGATTCTTGAAGCATTCTTTTTTCATTTCTTAAAATGATTTCTGGTGCTCCTAATTCAATTAATCTTTTTAATCTGTTATTTCTGTTTATTACTCTTCTATATAAATCGTTTAAGTCAGATGTTGCAAATCTTCCACCATCCAATTGCACCATTGGTCTTAAGTCTGGTGGTATTACTGGAATAACATTCATTATCATCCATTCTGGTTTGTTTCTAGAATGTCTAAATGAATCAATTGTGTCTAATCTTTTTATTAATCTTGCTTTCTTTTGCTCACTTGAATTTGAAATTTCTTTCTTAATTTTTTCTGTTAATTCATCTACATCGACATCTTTTAATAATTTTTGAAGAGCTTCTGCTCCCATTTCTGCTTTGAATGATCCTATACCATATTTTTCTACTGCTTCATGGTATTCTTTTTCATTTAAAACTTGACATTTTGATAGTCCTGTTTCACCTTTGTCTGTTACAACATATGATGCAAAATAAACTATTTTTTCAACATCTTTTGGTGAAATGTCCAAAACTAATGCAATTCTATTTGGTATTCCTTTGAAGTACCAAATGTGTGCTACTGGTGCTGCTAGTTCTATATGTCCCATTCTTTCACGTCTTACTTTTGACTTTGTTACTTCAACTCCACATCTATCGCAAACTACACCTTTAAATCTTATTTTTTTATATTTTCCACAATGACATTCCCAATCTTTTACTGGTCCAAATATTCTTTCGCAGAATAGACCATCTTTTTCTGGTTTTAATGTTCTGTAGTTAATAGTTTCTGGCTTTTTTACTTCGCCTCTTGACCACATTCTGATATCTTCATCAGATGCTAAATCTATTTTTATTTGACTTAAGTTTTCTAACTCTTCCACTAAATAGCCCCCTATAGTTATTTGGTGTTTTACTTAGATTAAGCTCTTTTTACACTGCTGTACAATCTATAATATATGTCAGAGCTCAATCTTTTCAAACTATTTAATTTTAGTCTTATATATTATCATCAAAGCCTTCATCTTCTTCTTCGTATCCGTCACTGTCATCTGATAATAAGTTATCTTCAAAATCATCTGTTAAATCATCAAACAATTCATCACTTGATTCCTCGTCATCAGTATATTCAGAGTCTACATCGACTGTTGAAAATCCTTCTGATAATTCTTTTTCATCTTGTGTGGAAATGTTATTATTGTTTTTTGAATCTGTTATTGAATTAAAATCAATTCCATCATCAATATCTTCTTTTAGTTCAATTTCATTTCCTTTATTAGTATATAGCTTAATGTTTAATCCTAATGCTTGTAATTCTTTTACTAATACTTTAAATCCTTCTGGAATTCCTGGTTTTGGAATATTTTCTCCTTTTACGATTGCTTCATAAGTCTTTACACGTCCAACAACATCATCTGATTTTGTTGTAATCATTTCTTGTAATGTGTATGCTGCACCATATGCTTCAAGAGCCCAAACTTCCATTTCACCAAATCTTTGTCCACCGAATTGTGCTTTACCTCCTAAAGGTTGTTGTGTTACTAGTGAATATGGTCCTGTTGAACGAGCATGTATTTTATCATCTACTAAGTGGTGTAATTTTAACATATACATTACTCCAACTGTTACTGGATGTTCAAACGGATCACCTGTTCTACCATCATATAGAACTGTTTTACCATCTCTGCTTAATCCTGCTTGTTCTAGCATATCACCAATTTGTTCGAAGCTTGCTCCATCAAATACTGGTGTTTCAACTTTCCATCCTAATGCTCTTGCTGCCATACCTAAGTGTACTTCTAATACTTGTCCTAAGTTCATACGAGATGGAATACCCATTGGGTTTAATAATATATCAACTGGTGTACCGTCTGGTAAGAAAGGCATATCCTCTTCTCTCATTATTCTTGATACAACACCTTTATTTCCGTGACGTCCAGACATTTTATCACCAACTGAAATTTTTCTCTTTGTTGCAATATATACTCTGATTATTTGATTTACTCCAGGTCCTAATTCGTCTGAATTTTCTCTTGTAAATATCTTAACATCTACTATTGTTCCTGCTTCTCCATGTGGTACTCTTAATGATGTATCCCTTACTTCTCTAGTTTTTTCTCCAAATATAGCTCTTAATAGTCTTTCTTCTGCTGTTAGCTCTGTTTCACCTTTTGGTGTAACTTTACCTACAAGAATGTCTCCTGGTCTTACTTCTGCACCTATTCTAATGATTCCACTTTCGTCTAGATCTTTTAATGTATCTTCTCCTAAATTAGGAATATCTCTTGTTATTTCTTCTGGTCCTAATTTTGTATCTCTACATTCACAGTTATATTCTTCAATATGAATTGATGTAAATACATCTTCTTTAACTAATCTTTCGCTTATTAATACAGCGTCCTCAAAGTTATATCCTTCCCATGTTGTAATAGCTATTAATGCATTTTTTCCTAATGACATTTCTCCATTATTTGTTGATGGTCCGTCTGCAATTGTTTCGCCTGCTTCTACTCTTTCTCCAACTTGTACTATTGGTCTTTGGTTGAAACATGTACCACCATTTGTTCTTTTAAATTTCAATAATTTATATGTATCAAGGTCACCATGTTCATTTCTAATATCAATTCTTTCTGCTGTTACTTTTTCAACAATTCCCTTATTTTTAGCTAAAATTGTGATACCTGAGTCAACTGCAGCTCTATATTCCATACCTGTTGCAACTATTGGTGCTTCTGTCTTTAATAATGGAACTGCTTGTCTTTGCATGTTTGAACCCATTAATGTTCTTTTAACGTCATCATGTTCCATGAATGGTATCATTGTTGCTGCGATTGAAGCTATTTCTTGTGGAGATACTTCAACGTAATCAACCATTTCTGCCGGTACTTGTTGATATTCTGTTACTTTTCTTACTTTAATTACTTTATTAACGAATCTTCCATCTTTATCAATTGGTTCTGTTGCTTGAGCCATTATATATTTATCTTCTTCGTCTGCAGTTAAGTAATCAACTTGATCTGTTATTTTTCCTGTTTCATGGTCTACTTTTCTATATGGTGCTTCGATAAATCCATATTCATTAATTCTTGCAAATATTGCTAATGCTGAAATTAATCCAATGTTTGGTCCTTCTGGTGATTCAATTGGGCATAATCTTCCATAGTGTGTATAGTGAATATCACGTACTTCGAATCCTGCTCTCTCTCTTGTCAAACCACCTGGTCCTAATGCTGAAATTCTTCTTTTATGTGCTAATTCTGATAATGGGTTTGTTTGATCCATGAATTGTGACAATTGTGAACTTCCAAAGAACTCTCTAATTGCTGATGAAATTGGTTTTGTGTTTATTAATGCTTGTGGTGTAATTGAGTCTAAGTCTTGAACCGTCATTCTTTCTCTTACAACTCTTTCAAGTCTTGCTAAACCAATTCTGAATTGATTTTGTAATAATTCTCCTACGCATCTAACTCTTCTGTTTCCTAAATGATCAATATCATCGATTTTTCCTAATTTATGATCTAAATTTAAGAAATAGCTTATTGATGCGAATATATCTTCGTTTGTTATGTGTCTAGGTAATAATTCATCATAATTTTCTTTTAATGCTTCATATAATTTATCTTTATCAGTATTTTCAATTATTGATTTTAATAATGAATAATTTACATACTCTTTGAATTTTAAATCTCCTAAATCACTTTCTTCTACGAAATTGTGGATATCAACTGTTCCGTTACCTATAATTATTACTTTACTATCTTTAACTTTTACAGCTACTGTATTAATTCCTGAATTTTGAATTTGATTTGCTATTTCTGCCGAAATTATTTGTCCTTTTTCAACAAGTACTTCACCAGTTTGTAAGTCCATGATATCTTCAAAGGCTTCTTGATTTGTAATTCTTGTTGCAAGGCTCAATTTCATATTGAATTTGTGTCTTCCGACTTTTGCTAAATCATATCTCTTTGGATCAAAGAATAATCTATCAAACAATGTCTTAGCTGCTTCAATCGTTGGCAATTCGCCAGGTCTTAATTTTTTATAAATTTCAATTAAAGCTTCTTCTTGAGTTTTTGTTACATCTTTTTCTAATGTTAATTTTAATAGATTTTCTTCACCAAATATCTCTAAAATTTGGCTATCTTGTTCTATACCTAATGCTCTAATTAATGTTGTTATAGGTAATTTTCTTGTTCTATCAACTCTTACATATGTAATGTCATTGTTGTCTGACTCATATTCTAACCATGCACCTCTTAATGGCATTACTGTTGATGATAATAGATTTTTTCCTTTTTTGTTATCAAAAGTACTTGCATAATAACAGCTTGGTGAACGAACTAACTGGCTTACTACAACTCTCTCAGCTCCGTTAATTACGAATGTTCCTGTGTCTGTCATTATTGGGAAATCTCCAAGATATATTTCTTGTTCCTTGATTTCTCCTGATTCACGATTAAATAATCTTACTTTTACATGCAATTTTTTTGAATATGTTGCATCTCTCTCTTTTGCTTCTTCTACTGTGTATTTTGATTTTTCATCCATGTGGTAATCAATAAAATCTAATACTAGATTTTCTGTAAAATCTGTTATTGGTGATACTTCTTTTAATACTTCACCAAGTCCTTCTTTCAAAAACCAGTTATATGAATCTTTTTGTACTTTTACTAAGTTTGGCATTTCAATAAAATTGTCGATTTTTGAAAAAGATTTTCTAGTAGTTTTTTCGTGTTTTACATCCTTTAACTTTAACAAAGGTGTACCTCCTCTTATTTTTTAAGCAGAAAGATTTTTTTGTTATTATTATAATTAAGTTCTTCTTATCATAGTTCAATTTCATTTTTTTGATAAAAACTGCCCCCCTTTTATCAAAAAAGTGAAACTTACCTAAGTAATTCTTCTTAATTACAATCATTTAAAATACAGAAAAAATGGCTATGAAACCATACACGGCAAAAAAAGGTAAACCAAATTACCATTTGATATTACCTCTTTTTAAATTTATAAACTTCTCATCATTACGAAATTTAACATCTATTAGCCCTCTAGATTTCTTTTTTCCGTATAAAAATACTTATTGTAGTATAACATTTTTACAAAATGATGTCAATAGTTTATTTTATTAATATACATATTTTTGTGGATCTATCTTTTTACCATTATATCTTATTTCGAAATGTAAATGGTTACCTGTTGAAATACCTGTTGACCCAACTGCTGCAATTACTTGTCCTTGTTCAACAACTTCACCTTTTCTTACATAAATTTTACTACAGTGAGCATATCTGATTGCCGTTGATGAATTTGATTGAATTACAACAATGTTTCCATATCCACCATATGGTGAGCCTGATCCTGCAAATATTACAGTACCACCTGCTGCAGCTTTTATCGCTGTTCCTTTTGGTGCTGCAACGTCTAACCCTGGGTGATTATCCCTTGATCTCCATCCAAACCTTGATGTAATTGTATATCCTGAAGCGATTGGTTTTATTAAAGTTACTCCTAAATCTGTTTTTACACCGACTTGTGAATTGTCAACCACTTTTGCACGTTGTTCGTATGTTGACGATGTTGAGCCTGTACTTGATGTTCTTGCATTTTTTGCTGATCGCGAAGTTGATCTTGGCTGAACATATAATTGATTTACACTATCATCAACTGATGCTAACTTAACTTCTGTTAATTCTTTTACATCTGGTAATTCATCACTATCTCCATCACTGTCTACTGGTACATCACTTGTCCCTGTATTATCAGCTAATTTTGTTGAAGATTGTGAAATTTGTGTTTCTATTTCCTTTTCTGCCACTTGTTTTTTAGCATATTTTTCGATTATTCCCAAAGAATCTGCGTTTGTACTTTTCTTGTTTTTTAATTCTTGTATAACTTTTTCTGCATCTCCAAATGTTTTTAAATATGCCTTTTCTTGATTATCTACTGTTATTGCATAATACTTATAATATGCAATTCCTGATTCCACTACTTTATTTAAAATGTCTTCGTCGTTTGTTTTAATATTTCTTTTTAATAATACTGCTTTGTATGTTGGTAATGCATCTACTTCAACGAACGCTACATCATCACCATTTCCAGTATTTATATAATCATTAATTCTTTTTTGTAAAACCACTTTATCTCTTGTATAACCTATAACTTTGCCATTAAGACTTACTTCATATGTTTGGCTATATGCGATTTGTAAAATACTTAATATGACAACAGCTGCTAATATGGCTATTGAAGCTAATTTAATCGATTTTCTTAGACCAACAGCTAATTTCTTAACTCTTAAAATATTAATTACCTCCATTTTTTGGCTCTTGCTCTATTATACTACATTATTGTTTTTTTTGCAAATTCAATCTTTTTGCTGTAGCCGTTTTTGTTGATATTGTTGAGTTTTATATCATTTTAATTAGTCTATTAAATTTCTCTTTTATATAACTTTCTAATTTTGTCATAAATTCTTCTGGCTTTATTTCTTTTTTCGCTACTAAGTCTAATCCTTTTTCCCAACTTGCAGTTAGTTTTGGATTTAATATATCCTGCATTGACATTCTAACAATATCAAATATTGCTTCTCCTTTTTGTGTTGGTGTTACTATTTGCGTTTTATTATTTATTTGTATATAGTCTATTTTTTCTAGCTTCTTTATAATTTCAGCTCTTGTTGCACTTGTTCCTATTCCAGCGCCTTTTATTTGTTCTCTGAGTTCTTCGTCTTCTATTAGTTTGCCGGCATTTTCCATTGCCAATATTATACTTCCAGAATTATATCTAGTTGGTGGTGTTGTTTCGCTGTTTTTTATTTCGTAATTTTCAACTTCTAGTTTATCGCCTTTTTTATAGGTTATATTTGTTAATGGTTTCTCTTTTTCATCAAGTTCTTTGTTTTTTAATATCTTTTGATATCCTTGGGCTATACAAATTTTATCACTTAATGTAAATTTTTCTTTATCAATATCTATCACTATATTTAATTTATTGAATTCTGCTGGTGGATAGAATATTGCCAAAAACCTTTTTGTTATTAACTTTAATGTTTGTTGCTCTAATTCTGATAATTTTTCATAATTTTCAAAGCCTTGTCCTGTGGGAATTATTGCATAATGATCTGTTATTTTTTTATCATTTACATATTTAGTTTTTTCTAGTTTGCCAACATATTTGTTTTCAGACATTTCTTTTAAAATTGATTGTATTTCTTCATCTTTGTAGTTTTTTACTAAATTATTTAGATTTTTCGATATTACTTTTGCTATTGCAGTTGATAAAACTCTGGCATCTGTTCTTGGATATGTTATTAGTTTCTTTTCATATAAATTTTGTGCTATTTCTAATGCTCTATCAGGGGATATTTTAAATTTCTTACTACACTCATTTTGTAATTCTGCTAAATTGAATAATAATGGGGCTGATTCTTTAACTTTAGATTTTTTTATTTCTTCAATTATTGCTTCTTTTCCTTGCAGTTCTAGAATTAATTTCTTAGCTTCATTTTCTTCTTTAAATCCTGTGTCATTATATAATTTAGGACTTTCATTATATCTTGACGTTTCTGATACCTTCCAATCAGCTTGAAATTCTTTTAATGTTGCTTGAATTTTATAATATGGTGTTTTTACAAAATTTCTTATTTCTCTTTCTTTATTAACGACCATCCCTAACACACAAGTCATTACTCTTCCTATTGATATAATGGATTTATCTGTTTTTAATTTATTTGACAAATTCTGTCCATACATTAAAGTTAACATTCTTGAAAAGTTAATACCTATTAAATAATCTTCTTTTGCTCTTAAATATGCACTGTCTGATAGACTATCATATTCGCTTGAATCTTTTGCTTCTTTTATTCCTCTTCTTATTTCTTCTTCTGTTTGTGAATCTATCCATACTCTTTTTATTTTAATCTTTGGATCTGGTTTAACCATCATTAAAACTAGTCTTTGAATATATTCTCCTTCTCTTCCAGAGTCTCCTGCATTATATATTTCATCTATGTCGTCTCTTGTCATTAATGATTTTATTATATTAAATTGTTTTTCAACTTGAGGTATTATTTCATATTTCCAATCTTTTGGTATAAATGGTAATGTTTCTATTCTCCAATATTTTAATTGTTCATTATATTTTTCTGGATAACTCATTGTTACTAAATGGCCTACGCACCATGTTATTATCCATTCTTCTGATTCTAAATATCCATCTCTTCTTGTAAAATTATTAGATACCACCTTTGCAAATTCCATTGCTACTGATGGCTTTTCTGTTATTATTATTTTCTTTCCCATAGTATTTTTATACCATAGGTGTTTCTTTTCTTCAAGAATTTTTATGTCCTTTTTTCTTTCTTTATTCTCTGTTTTTCTTGATAATTCTTGATTATATAAAAATAAAAAACATTTCACATTACATTAATGCAAAATGTTTTTTTATTTTTTGTTTTATTGAATTTCTGAAATTGCAGTATTTGCTGCAATTGCTCCATCTGAAGCTGCTGTTATTAATTGTCTTAGTTCTTTTTCTCTGACATCTCCTGCTACATATATCTTTTCAATATTTGTATGGACTCCATCTTCTGATTTTATATAACCTGATTCATTTAAATCTACAAATCCTTTAAATATCTCTGTATTTGGTATTTGTCCAATTGCAATAAATAATCCTAAAATATCAATCTTTGTTATTTCATTTTCGTTATTTATTATTTCTAATCCTGTAAGTTTATTTTCTGCAATTAATTTATGTGGTTTATTATTTAAAATAAATTCGACATTTTTCTTTGACTTTAGGATTTCTATAGCTTTTTGATCTGCTCTAAATCCTTCTCTTCTATGAATCAAATATACCTTTGCTGCTAAATCTGATAAATAAATTGCATCTTCAATTGCTGTGTTTCCACCACCTATTACGGCAACATTTTTTTCTTTATAAAATCTTCCATCGCATGTTGCACAATATGAGATACCTCTACCTACGAGAGTATCCTCTCCTTCTAATCCAAGCTTTCTATTTTGTGTTCCTGTTGCAATTATAATTGCTTTTGCTTGATATTGATTTTTGTTTGTGGTAACTAATCTATCTTTAGTTATGTTTTGAACTTCTTCTCTCTTATATGTTACACCTAATTCTTTGACTTGATTATATAGATTTGTTGCATATTCTATTCCTGAAATATGATTTAGTGCAGGAAAATTTTCAATATCCGGTGTGTTTATTATTTGACCACCATAATTCTTTCCTTCAAGAATCAATGTTTTTTTATTTGCTCTTGTTGCATATATTCCTGCTGTCATACCTGCTGTTCCAGCACCTACAATAATTATATCAAATTCTTCCATTTATTCACCTACTATTAATCTTTCTACTTTTGACATCACATCTTTCATGTTATGTGTTGGTTCAAATCTTTCTACAACATTCCCGTTTCTATCTACTAAAAATTTTGTAAAATTCCATTTGATTTCTGGATTATTTTTATAATCTTTGTCAATTGATTTTAGCATTACTGACATTGCTAATGCTTTTGGTCCATTTCCAAACCCTTTTTGAGTTTTTAAATATTTAAATAATTCGATTGTATTTTCACCATTTACATCTGATTTTTTCATTTGTTCAAATTTTGTATTATATTTCAATGCACAAAATTCATGTATTTCTTCATCTGTTCCTGGTGTCTGTACTGCAAATTGATTACATGGTACATCTATTATTTCTAAGCCTTGATCATGGAATTTTTCATACATTTCTTCTAATTCTTTATATTGTGGTGTAAATCCGCAACCTGTTGCTGTATTTACTATTAAGATAACTTTTCCTTTTAAATCTTTTAAATTTAAATATTCGCAATTTGGCTTCTCTACTTTATAATCGTATATATTCATTATTTTCTCCAATAATTTTATTTAATATATCTTTTAGATTTATTAATTCTTCTAATGGTAGATTTATACATTTCATCATTTCAATTGGTATATTTTTAGCCTTTTCCTTTAATGCCTTACCTTCGTTTGTTAATGTTATTGATAGATTTCGTTCATCCTCTTTTGATTTCTCTCTTTTTATATATCCTTTATGTTCTAATTTTCTCAAAAGTGGTGTTAGTGTTCCTGAATCTAAGTATAACTTTTCTCCTAAATCTTTAACATTTTCCTTTTCTACTTCCCACATTACCATCATTGTAATATATTGTGTGTATGTTAAATCTAATTCTTTTAAAAATTTATTATATTTTCTAATAATTTCCTTTGATGCTACATATAAAGGAAAACATACTTGATTACTCAATTTCAATGAATCATATTGTTCCATTTTTAACCTCTTTTCTACCACATTTTAATTGTATGCAATTAATGTTCTATAGTCAATATTTTTGATTTAATAATCATCTAAAATTCACATTTTATTCAAAAAGTAATAAGTTCCTGGAACACTGGAATCCCAAGAACTTGTATTTTATAGCTCTGACAAAATGTATTTTATAATGTTTATTAACTTATCAATATCCTCTTTGTTATTATATATGTGTAAACTCACTCTTATTGCGTCATCTGATTTACCACTTTTACAAAAGTCCCCTGTTCTTACACATATTCCATAATCACTTAAAATTTCTCCTAATTCAGAACTATCTATTCCTTCTATTTTAAATGTTATAATTCCATATCCTATTATACAACTACGTTTATCTATACCTTTTGAAAATTCTATATTAGGGATTAATTTCAACTGTTCATATAAATATCTAGTTAAGTATAGCATATATTTTTCAATATCTTCAATCCCTATTTTATTTATATAATCAATTGCTGAACCTAGTGAGATTATACCTGATATATTTTGTGTTCCTGATTCTAGTACTTCCGAAGCTTTATTTGTTGATATTCCTTCTTTCTCTTTACCGCCGCCTACTTTATAAGCTTTCATTTCTTTTATATTTTCACTTTTAATATAGCATACGCCTATTCCTGTTTCTGCAAACATTTTGTGGCCTGAAAAATATGCAAAATCTACATCAAGTTTTTTTACATCTATATTGATATGTCCTACGCTTTGGCTACAGTCCAATACTATTTTGCAGTTTGGATTTTTTATTCTAATTCTAGGTATAATTTCTTCTATTTCCATTTCTAAACCATATACATTGTGAATATGGCTTAAGACCACTATTTTTGTTTTTTCATTTATTTTAGAGATCAAATTATCTTCTATGTAATCTCCTTCAATATCAATCAATATTTCTTTTTCAATTATATTAATTTTGAATTTATTTAATATATTTATCAAATTCATCCAAGGAAGAATTGTTGATTTATGATCTTCTTTACAAAGCATTATTTCATCATTGTTTTGTAAATTATTTAACATGTATGAATATGCAATCAAATTTGAACTGTCAGTTGCTCCTGACGTAAATATTATTTCATTTTCTTTAGCATTAATAAATTTTGCAACTTTTTTTCTTGTTTTTTCTACTTTTTTATTTGCTTTTCTTGCCCAATCATAATTCCCTCTGCCTATATTTGAACAATATTCTAAATAATATTTATTAATTTCATCGATAACTTGCTTTGGCTTTTGAGATGTTGCTGCACTATCTAAATAAACAATATTCGAATTTAATATCGGAAAATCTTTTCGTAATTCTTCCATTTGTCTTATTTTTTCTGTGCTTATATTATTTGCATTGATTTTACAATCATTTATCTTCATTATATTATTCCTTCTCTAAGACTCCTTTTTAGTGGAAGTGAATTTTCTCTCCAAGCTGTCATTCCATTTTCTATGCTGTATACATTCATTCCTTTTTTATTCAATAAACTACTAAATTTCTTTGACTTATCCCCTATACTACATACTAATAGTACTGAGTTTTCTTTTGAAAATGGTGTACCATTATCTACTAAATCTTCAAAAAAGATATCTGTAATATTGATAGCATTTGCTATGTGTCCATTTTTATAAGCTAAATTTCCTCTTAAGTCAATTATGATTGGATTGTTTTTTTCAATCCATTCTTCTGCATTATTAATATCTATTGTTTTAGCATATTTCATATCTTCTTCTGTTAATGTTCGGATCGTTTCTCTTTTTATTTCTGAATCAAATATCTCTGGTCTTCTTTTCTTAATATATGACATGTACCATTCCATTCTATCACATGCTATGAACACTGCGTTTGCTGGTTCTTTTAACTTGTCATCTATTTTTCTCAAATATTTTAGTGTTCCTTTAAATGCTGCTCCACTAGTAGGTCCACCTAATATTCCACATTTTCTATTAAGGACTAGCATTTCTTCAACAGCTTCATCGGAATTAACGGATATTATTTCATCATATAATGATTTATTAAATATTCCTACTTCGTACATTTCGTCTTTATTTCTTATTCCTGGAATTGTGTCTCCTTTTTCTGCAATTATTCCAATCTTTTTTAAATTTTGATTTTTTTCTAATAAATACTCAATCGTTCCTCTTGAAGATCCAGTTGTTCCAAGTGTTCCAAAAAAATAATCTACTTTTCCAAGATCATCATATATTTCTTTACCTGTATGTTCATAGTGTGCTTTAGGATTTTTTAAATTTGTATATTGATTTGTATGATAGTACTTATTAGGATTTTCAGATACAATTCTTTCAATATATGCAACTGGATCATTTGGGTCTGTTGGATCTGGACATTCTGATAGTCCTGGTAATTCTTCGATTTCTGCTCCAGCTACTTTCAAAATTTCTTTTGTTTCTGGTATTTTTATTCTATTAGTAACAGTTTTAAATGGAATTCCATTCATACTGCATATAATTTGTAGTGCTTTGGCTGTATTTCCACTTGATGACTCTATTACCGTCATTTTATTTTCTTTTAATTTTTGAATCTCATCTTTAAGCATTGCATATCCTGCTCTGTCTTTTAGTGAACCAAATGGATTATATAATTCACATTTTGCGTATACATTGATGTTTTTCAGTTTTGTTATTTCTTTGCTTATTTCAATTAATGGTGTGTTTCCTATTAATTCTGTTACACTTTTATATAACACTTGTTTATTCCTCCTTTAAACATTTCAATGGTTCATAATTTTCATCCATATAGAAAATTGTTTTTCCATTTTCAAAAGTAGCTACTACCTTTGTTGCAATTTTTTGCTTTATTGTATGTGATTGGTCAAAATCCATAAAATATCCTGCAGTATTTACAAAAACTATTAAATCTCCACTTTGTGGTATTTTTTCAGTAAATATTTTTCTTTTAAAAATAATATCATTTTCCATACAAAGATTTCCTATAAAGAAGACTCCTTTTCCATTGCTCTCTTCTTTGGAATCACTTATTAATATTGGGTCAACAAACATTTCTTGCTCTCCTATTAATAAATCAGACCTCTTCATATCTAATCCGACTAAATAATCTCCATTTTCATTTTCTTTGACAAAATTTACTTTTGATATGTTTACTCCAGCTCCATCTAACAAACTACATCCTGGTTCGATATATAATTCAATCATATTTTCACTCAATATTTCACCTATTTCTCTGTTTTGAAATTTAGTTAATCGACTTGATAATATTTCATCTAATAATTTGTTTCCGGTTATCTCATTGTAATAATCATGAATATTTAAAATTCCTTTTAATACTCCTTTTTCAGCTCTTAATCCAAAAGATGTATTATTCCATGTTAAATCATTTTTTCCTGATAATATTGATTCCTTTAATTCACTTATGCTTTCATTCCATTCTTCTTTGCTTTCTATATAATTTACTTTAAATCCTCCACCTATATCTAAAACATAAGGATTTAGTCCTTGTTCAAACATTTCTTCAAATATTTCAATACAATTTTCTATTGCTAATATTTTTTCTTTTACATTTACTGTGTCTAAATGAAATGATATACCTATTATTTCTAAATTTTTATTGTTTTCTTGAACGTATTCTATTAGTTTATTTACTTGATTTTTTGGAGTTCCAAATCTACTGCTTCTGTTTAGGATTTTAGTTTCTTCTGACTTAAATCCGTTTAATCTTAATAAAATTCTTATTTTGTTTTTTGTTTGAATCTTTTCTTTAAAATAATTAATTTTCTTTATTTCTTCTAAATTATCAACGTTAAAAATAATGTTATGTCTTATTCCTAAAATAATAAATTCATCATTTTTAGGTCCTGTTGCTTCGATTCTATCTCCTGTAAATCCATTTGATAATGCTGATTTTAATTCCTCTAATGAAGCTACATCAACATTTATTTGGTTTTGTATTGCTTGCTTTAAAAACGAATTTGATTTGTTGCATTTATGTGCATAATATATTTTTCCAGAAAGGTGATATTTCTTTAGTGTCTCTTTAAAATTACTTATATTCTTATCCATGACATTTGGAAACAATATATTTAATGGTGATCCATAGCAATTAGCTAATTCTTTTAATTTTTCTTTGTTTTCAATTATATCCCTTGTCTCTTGGTTTAATTTTGGTGTAAATTTAAACATCTTATCACTTCCTCATAACTAAATTCTGGATCAATGTATTCTGTTAAATCTTTATTATAAAATTGACTATACCATTCACCACAATCATCTTTATATACCTGTTTTTGAATTTCATAATAATTATTCCAGTCTTTTTTCGTTGACTTTAGTAATTCAAATATCTTTTCATTTATTTCATTATTGTCTAAGACAAAATTATTAAATTCTTCTTCATGTCCTTGTTCATATTTTCTTAAGTATTCTGAATCTTTGACAAAACCTAAAATATTCTTTTCATCTATTTGTGATTTGATAAATTCTATATCATCTTGATTTCTAACCTTATTTCCTATTACATAATTATTTATTTTATATTTTTTTGTTATTTCTACAAAATCCTTATATACATCAATACTTTTCTTTGTTGGCTCTACAACAAAAACATTAATGTCTGAAACACAGAACATACTTGTTCCAACGCTATCAACTCCAGCTGTTGAGTCAGTTATTACTGTTAATTTATCATTATCTAACAAACGATTATATATCAAAACTGCACTCCCTAATTGGCTGTGATAGCAAGCATATCCTACATTTTTATCAGTATATGTTCCAACTGTTAGTAATGCTAAATTTTCATTTTTAAATGTTGCAAATTTCTTAAAAAATTCATCATCAAGTGATGGTTTAATAAATGTGCTATCATTTGTTGGTGGTGTCGTCCCTATAATTATTTTATTATTTCTTTCTAAATATTTTGAAATTTCTTCAAAATCATCTCCTAAATATTTAGTTTCCATATTTAGGCTTTGTCCTAGGTGTACATTTATATCAGCATCTATTGCTAATACTTTTTCATCCCTATTTTCTAAAAATTTTATAAATGAAGTAGATAATGTCGTTTTTCCACTTCCGCCTTTTCCTAAAAAAGATATTCTCATTGTTTCCCCCTATTTATTAAATACACTCATTACATTTTCCATATAATATAGTTTTGCTTGGATCTAATTTTATTTTATATTCTTTTTCTATTGAATCTTCTATTTTCTCAAATTCATTATCTTCTAAATGTAGTGTTTTTCCACATTTTTCACACCTAAAGTGAATATGTTCTTTACATTTATCGTCTTTAATATATTTGTAATAACTACTTACAGAATTGCTATCGATATAGTACTTGTCTACAACGCCTTCTTCTACTAATCTTTTTAATTGCCTATATACGGTAGTTTGGCTACATTGTTTATTTTTTTTAATTATGTAGTTAACTATCATTTGTGCAGATAGGTCTTTTTCATGATTTTGTTTTAAATAATTTAAAATTAGCTCTTGTTGTTTTGTGTTATACTTATTCATTTTATTCCTCCATACATTATTTGAAAATGATAATCGTTTTCAAATTCTATCACTTTTTGTTTTATAAGTCAATATTTACTTAATTTGTGCGTTTTCACATTTTAAACTTTATAGTTGATTTTTTGTATATTTTGTTATATAATATTAATTATCAAATTTAGAGGAGGTATTATTTTATGTATTTCTTAGGAACTCGGAAGGCTAGATTTTTAGCCTATCCAAAGGCGGGCGATGATACAGGTGTATCGTTGCCAATTCTGCAAGATTCAGAAGAATGCTTGGTCGTAGATTTGTTTGCCGATCCTGCAAACAAAACATCTGATTTGGTGATTTACCCGGATCAAATTGGAGGCAATATAAAGCTCTGCTTTTCTTTTGATTCCAGACAGGACTTTATTGCGCTGTACATTAGCGTTCGACCTATTTGGGACGAGGATGATGAAGAACGACCAATAGTCGATGCTGCGATCATGTTTGATCCTGAGGAATCTGAAGATTCAGAAATCATTAATTTAAGGCTCCCTGATGAGCCTTCCATGATTTCTGTTATGATTCCGGATAACTTAAATCAGGGTCATGGTAGAAATACTGTGAAAATCACTAAGATTTAAAATAACCCAGTGCATCGGACTTTGATGCACTGGGTTTCTCCATTTGATTAAATTAAAATAAAAAAAATCAAGGATAACCTTGATTACATGGTTGCGGGGGCAGGACTCGAACCTGCGACCTTTGGGTTATGAGCCCAACGAGCTGCCAACTGCTCCACCCCGCGATGTATGACTTTAATTATTATAAGTGCTTTTTTTTGTTATGTCAATACTTATTAAATATTTTTTCTGTTTTGTTTGAGTTATTTTTGTTTTTCTGTTATAATTTTGTAGTAGATTTTTATCTACATTATTAAGGAGGTATTTATATGAACGAAGAATATATTATAAAAAAATGTAATTCATGTGGTACAACTGTTAGAGTTTTAAAAAATAATTGTGACTCTTTAACTTGTTGTGGTGAATTAATGGTTGAATGTGTTCCTAACACAGTTGATGCAGCTGTTGAGAAACATAAACCAGAAGTTGTAATTGATGGTGATAAGATTAATGTAACAGTTAATCATGTTATGGAAGATGATCATTATATTGAATGGATTTCAATTTCTATTCCAGGAAAAAGAGAAAAAGTTGTTTATTTGAATCCAGGAGATGTTGCTAAAGCAACATTTTGCTATGTTCCTGGTTCTAAAGTTTATGCATATTGCAATAAACACGGACTTTGGATGACAGAAGTTAAATAATTATTTTACAAAATGAAAAGAAGGGGCTATAAAAATGTCCCTTCTTTATTATTATTTATTTGTTTCTGTATTTGTTGTTTCAGCTTTTGTTTCAGCTTGAGCTTCTACTTTTGCGCCTTGATATACATAGTTTTTAGAGAAACCTGTAATCATGAATCCGATTGGTGGGAATAATCCTAAAACTACACCCATTCCAGCTCCTTTTCCAAATTTCTTCATTAATTGAATTCCCATGTATATATTTGCTCCTAGCCATCCTACATATGGGATGTAGTAGAAAAATACATATTGTTTTGGAATATCTGCTTTTTCAAATAAACATACTAAGTTATGTCCCAAAAGTAATCCTTCCCATCCTGGTAATCCTAATTTTTCGAATGTTTTCCAAAGTCCAATTGCTGTCAATATTACACATACTATTCCAATTATAGATAATATTATTGTTGTAATTATTGTACCCATTAATAAGGCTCCAGCTGCTGAATAACTTGATGGATATCCATAGCTATATCCGTATCCGTACATATTTTATCCTCCTTTTTTCTAGATTTCATTGAGATTATACTATAAAAAAAATAAAAAGACAATATTTAGAATATATAGTTCATTCTAAATTTATTGTCTTCTTTTGTTATAAATTTAATTTTTATTTCTTTTTATTTTTCTCTTTTGTTGTATTTAAGAACTTAAATACAAGTCCTGCTATAACTGCACCTAAAATTGGGGCTACAATGAATAACCATGATTGTGCTAATGCATCTGTTCCATTTCCTGATATTGCAGTTACTAATGCAGGTCCAAATGATCTAGCAGGGTTTACTGATGTTCCTGTAAAAGTAATTCCTAATAAATGAACTACTGTTAATGCAAGACCTATAATTAATCCTGCTATAGATGAATCTTTTTCTTCAGAAGTTGCTCCTAATACTGTGTAACAGAAAATGAATGTTAGAACTGTTTCAAGTATTAATGCACCTAATAAAGTAATTCCAGAACCATCTACAACTCCAAAAGAGTTTGTTCCTAATCCTGTAACGTTAATTATTTCAGAACCTTTAAAAGTAAATTGTTTAAATACTACGTATAATAATGCAGCACCTAATATTGCACCAATAAATTGAGATACAATATAAACAATAAATTCTTTCAATGTTATTCTCTTATTAATTAACATTGCTACTGAGACTGCTGGGTTGATATGGCATCCAGATATTTTTCCAATAGAGTATGCCATTGCAACAACTGATAAACCAAATGCTAATGCTGTTGCTACTAAATTAGATCCACCAAATAAAGCTCCTACGCCACATGCGATGAAAACTAATACTAATGTTCCTAAGCACTCAGCAATTCCTTTTTTTAGTAAATTCATGCTTCTTGTCTCCTTTCTTATGTATTCTTTTGACATTTTACAATTATATTTTTACTTTTTCAAGATATTTTATTTTAATATTATATTTCATTATTATTTTATCGTTATTTTATCTTTCAATGATTTGAATTTACTTTCTCCTATGCCTGGAATTTTCTTTATTTCATCAATTACATTAAATTTGCCTGTTTTACTCCTGTATTCAATAATTTTTTCTGCAGTTCCTTCTCCAATTCCTGGCAATGTCGCTAATTTCTCTTTATTTGCTGTATTTATATTTACTTTTGAATCTTTTTTAGATGTTGTATTTATTCCCTCTTGTATGATTCCGACTCCTGGTTCAGTTTGCACTATTTCTTTTTCTAGTTTTTCATTATATCTTGGAATATATAGTTGTACTCCATCGTCAAGTATATATGCTAAATTAACTTTTGATAAATCTGCATCTTCTGTTTTTCCTCCTGCTGCCGTTATTGCATCAATTATTCTAGATCCTTCTGGAAGTTTTACAACTCCTGGTGTTATTATTTCTCCAGAAATATCTACCATTATTGTTTTATTTTCTTTTTCCTTTATTCCTAATTTAAATTCTACCTCATTATTTGATTCTTGTGATTTTTTAATTTCATTTTTGGGTGTATCATTTCCATAAATGCTAAATAGCCAAATAAATGCCAATATTACTATTAATAAAGCTGCTAAAATGAGTCCAATTTTTTGCTTTATATTTAATTTTTCTAGAAACGATTTGATTTTATTCATAGTCCTCCTTTAATTTTTAAATTTATTAATATATAATTGATACAATATTTTATTTTATGGAGATTATTTTGAAAAAGAAAATTTCAATTTTTTTAATTTTATTATTATTTATTTCGAATTTTATTATTTTTAGTTATGGTACCTCTAGCTTAACTACTACGAATAATGAGCCTACTGTATATGCTAAAGCAGCTATTTTGTACGATGTTAATACTAATAAAATTTTATATACAAAAAATGCATACGAAAAAATGTTTCCGGCTAGTACAACAAAAACAATGACTGCTATTTTGACTATGGAAAACTGTAAATTGACTGATATTGTAAAAGCTAGTTATTATGCAATTCATGAAATTCCTAAAACATATTCAACAGGTTTATTAGTTCCAAATGAAGAGTTAACTATAGAGCAATTACTTAATTTACTTATGATTCCTTCTGCTAATGATGCTGCTTATATTTTAGCTCAATACATTGCTAATGGTTGTTCTAATCAATATGATATGTCTGATTCTTCAGATGCTAAGAAAAAATTTGATTCAGATATAGAGACTTTTGCAAATATGATGAATAAGAAGGCGCTTGAACTTGGTTGTAAAAACACACATTTTATAAATCCTAATGGTGTTCATAACGAAAATCATTATTCGACAGCTTATGATTTATGTTTAATTGGAAATTATGCTTTGAAATTTCCCGACCTTGCAAATATTACAAAAAAAGTTCATTATTCTCTTTCTCCAACATCGGAATATTCTAAATTGTATTCTGAGCCTAGAGTCTTTGATAATACTAATTATCTGATTAATAAGAATTCTTATGGATTTTATAAATATGCCATTGGACTTAAAACTGGTTATACTGATGCTGCTGGTTATTGCATAATTGCTTCTGCCAAAAAAGATAATCGCACATTAATTGCTGTTATCCTCGGTTCAGAGACTATAAAAAATGTTACTTCATCTAGAGAACATGATTGTGCTAGATTATTTGATTTTGGTTTTAATAAATATAATTATCAAACAATAGTAAATAAAGGTAGTTTAGTTTCTACTACTAAAATTATTAATGGAACTCCAAAAACAAGAGATTTAAAATTAATTGCTAAAGATGATTTGTTAATATTAGTGAAACAAGATTATATTATTGATGTCAATAGAAACATTGTTATGAAACAAGTTTTGGCTCCTATAAAAAAAGGGGACATTGTTGGTTACTTAGAGTGTAGTGTTGATGGTGATAAATATTCTGTTGATTTAATTGCTGACAGTGATGTTGAATCTTCAATATTTTCTAATATTATTTTGATAATAATATGTATTATTATTCTAATATTCATTTTATATTTATTTAGAATGAAAAAAATTAAAAAGAAAAAGGCTAAATTTAGAAGAAAACGTATTAATAAAAATAAGCTACCTTGATGATAGCTTATTTTTATTATATATTCAATTGTTTTTAGATACATAAATTTGCAATTATTCTACATTTACTAATAATCTTTTCCTATTAATATAGTAATACTATTTTTTTCACTTGTTTTACCAACTGCAATTTTACCTGTTCCTAGTAAAGATTTTACTGCTTCTACATCCTCTGTATTTAAATCTTTACGATTTATAATTATAGTTTTATCAATAGGTGTTGTTTGTGCCTCACCTTGAATTTTATATCCTTGAGCTTTTAATTGAGTTTTTGCTGCTTCAAATCTTTTTTTAGAACCTGTTCCGTTTATCAATTGTAATGAAATACTTGACTTTGGTTTTAATGTTGTTGAACTTGTTGTTATTTCATTTTTTGTACTATTTTTTGTTGTATTTGTATCTGTATCAGTTGTTTCTTCATTTTGTTCTGTATTATTTACAACTTGTAAAAACATAGTATTTATTAATTCTTTTGTTTTGATTGGATTTGCTATAAATACTGCGACTCCATTTGCATATTTTGCTTCTCCAGGTAATGCATTTGTTACCAAATTGTTTGTGTTAAATCCAAATAATGATGGAACATATCCCTTCGCTGTATTCCAATCTATATTTGTTTCTACCTCTTCTTGTGCAATCTTTAATAAATTATTAATTTTTGTAATATTTGCTGGTTTCATTAATTGTTTTAATAATATTTTTAAGAACTCTCTTTGTGTTCTCATTCTTCCTAAATCATTGTCCCCATAAGATACTGGGTATGATGTGTAATTATTATTATGTCTAAATCTTACTACTCCCTCTGCTTGTTCTCCATTTAATAGTTGTAAACCTTTTTTTACATGAATGTGTAGTGCTTGTGTTACGTCATCATAATCCATATCGATTGGTACATCGAATTCTACTCCTCCAATTGCATCTACAAGATCTCTCAAAGCTTTTGTATCAACTATTAAATAGTATCTTATATTTAATCCTGTTAATTCATTAACTTCTTTTAAAGTGTCTTGTGCTCCACCATTAATGTATTTTGAATTAATTTTATCAGATGCTCTGGCTCTTTTTTCATCATCACCTGTAAATGTGTCTCTAGGAATTGATAGCATTGATGCTGACTGGTTTTTAGCAGAATATTTAACTACCATAATTGTATCTGTCATATTTTCGCTTTTTCCCATTACTAACAAATAAATATCTTGTAGCTCTTTTTCCTTTTCTGCACTACTTCCTATTACAGTTGTTACAATTCCTTTTAATCCTCCACCATTTTTTTGGACATGTATGAAGAAAATGATTCCTATAACAATAATTATTAACAATAGCGTTAATAAAACTTTTCTTAATGTATGTTTTTTATTTTTCTTTTTATCTTCTTTTTTGTCTCGTTTTGATTTCTTTTTGGTTTTCTTTGTAGATTTTGTATTTTCGTTATCTCTTACATATACCTCGATTTCATCATATTCTTTTTCTGATGATTTGTTTTTTCTCTTATCTTTCATTTAATATTTCCACCTTGTTATAGAAATTATTTTTTACTAATTGATGTAATTATACTTTCAACTGGATTTTTGTCAAATATTATCTTAGTAATAATTGAATTATTTACTTCTTTAATTAATGTTGGATTTTTTACTGTAACTCCAACTACTTTAACTATACCTAGGGCAATATATACAATTATAATGGCATTTATTGCTCCGATGATTCCGCCTCCAATTTTATCAAATTGTTTTATAACTGGCAATGATGTCAATAGATTTGATATTTGTTTTATTACAAAAATGATTACACTTGATAATAGATAAAGTCCTATAAAAGATATGCCAATCATTATTTGCTTTGTTAATTCCTGTGCTGTTTGAGTTACCATTCCTCTTTTAGCATTATCAATTGTTTCTCCTGCTTGTTCGATATATTTTTGAATATCATTTTTTGATTTATCTTCTTGCTTTTCTTTTGTTTTATCTTCTCCCAATATTGTTTTTACAATTGTTGATTGAATTGCTTCATCCATTTGAGTGCTTTTCATTAATAAACTTGCTACAGGCTTGCATAGTGTCATAGCTATTATTATTGATAAAAATATTGCAGCTAGATTTATTAAACTTTTTATCAATCCAATTTTAATTCCTATTAGTACCGAAATCACTAATATTGCTACTATTATAAGATCTATAACCATACTTTTTCTCCTATATTGATAATATTTCAATTTTACTTTTATATATAATTGCTACTACATTTTGGGCCATACTGATTTGCTTTATATTCCTAGATGTTTTGAAAGTTTTAATTAACCATCCTAATTTATTTATTATTTTGGCTTCATTTCCTGTTTCAGCTATTATTACATCTCCATAACAATTTATGTTTTTAATTGTTGATTTTAGCTGATTTATATTTTCTTTCTTTGTTTCTGGATCTATTATTTTTATTTCAAAATCATTATTCATTATTGATTTTGGGCTTTCTTCGACAATACATATCTTTCCATCTAAATTTATATCTGCAAATTTAGTTCTATCATTAAATCTATAGATTTCATTTTTATTTCCATTTTGATATAAATATGCTGCATTATCTGTTAAGACGATTAGTTTGTCTTTATAGTATTTAATATTTACGATTACTTCATCATTTTCTGGTAAATATGTATGTATTATTGCATCTGCAGCTGAATTTTTGACTTTTGAAACATCTACTGTTTTTACCTTTGATTCTGTTGTCGTTCCACTAAAATTAAATTCTATAAAACTCATAAATTTTATATCATTTGATATTGTCATTTTGTTTGCATGTGTTGTCGAAAGATATATTTTAAATACTTCTGTTCCTGTTATATTGTAAACAGATATTATTGATTTATATGTTTTATTTGTTAAAATTACTCCTACTGCTCCGTTTTCTGTTATTGTAAGACTTGTTATTTCATCATCTAACTTCTTTTCCCATTGTAGAGTATTTTTATATATCATATATAAGTTGTTTTTTTCTAAATCACCTATCAATAAATATTTTTTGTTTGTTGCGAAAATTGGATTTGTTACATTTATTGATATTTCTGTTTCTAATTTGCCATTTTTATTATATATTTTTAACTGATTTTCTAAAATTGTTGCTACATAATCTTGATATGCAATTACTTTTATATTTTTGTCTTGTTCATATTCTATCTTTGGCAAATCTTCTTCTTCTATACTTGTTCCTAGTATGTTTTTTTCTATCCAATATCTTGATTTTTCATCTCCAACATATAGTCCAAGTATTATAACTAATAGAATTCCTAATATAATTAATATTGTTCTAATTACTTGCTTTTTGCTAATTTTCATTAGTATCACCTTATTTTCTTTTTCTTCTAATTGTTGGAATAATTATTCCTGCCAATATCATTGACATTGGTAATATTAGAATTATTACTGCTACTACACCTTTTGCAAAACTTGCTGGTGCAGAAAATGTTACTGTTCCATTGTTTTTTCTTATTTTTATTGATGGTTGCCTATTTGTTAAATAAGCTACTGATCTTAGTGCCATTTCTCTGTTATATAATTGTGCTATTGGCGTTGTGCTTTCTTGACCTGCAATTTTTAATTGTAGTCCTGATACGAAATTAGCTGTTCCAATTGCGACTAATCTCGATTTTTTATTATTCCCTACATCTTTTTCTATGACTTCTGCTAAATTAAATGTTCCTTTTGGTGTATCATCATTTACTACATTAATGTCTGTTGTTGTCTTATAATATGCTTCGCTTGTAGTTTTTGCTAAAATCTTAACATCTACATTTAATTTCTTTAATTCTTCATCTGGCTTATTTTCAATTCTTGTTGTTCCAAAAAAGTATACTTTTCCACTACTGTATATATCTTTTACTATTGGATGATATACTAGCATTGCTGAAAACATTGTTGGATTTCCTCCAACTAATTGATTTGAATTCGTTTCACATACAATTCCATTTCCAAATCTTATTCCATATTCATCTAATATTTTATTTATATTATCTTTTTTTCCATCTTCTTTAGTATTTAATAAACTTGGATTTTGCATCCACATGATGCTTCCTCCATTTTTAATATATTTTTGAATTCTTGCTGTTTCTATGTCACTAAAGTCTGTTGTAGGATTTGAGATTATTAATAATTCACAATCTTCAGGTAAATCTTTATTTTGTAGATTTATTTCTATTACTTCATTAATATCATTTATTATAAATTGTCCAAATAATTCTAGAAGTTCTCCACTTTCAATTCCATATTCGTTTGATCCTGTTGTAAAATATATTTTTGGTTTATAATTAACTGTTACTGATTGAATAGCATTTGTTAATTTTTCTTCTGTTAAATCATATGATTTATTCTCTTCATTATCAGTTATTATCATTTCCATTGATGATATTACTTTATATTTTTTGTCTGGCCCTTCTATCGCTACTATTCTTCCATTTGATGTTGCTCCAAATTTTAATACTAAATCTGGCCTTTGATTTGAATTTACAATTATACAATTTATTTTATCATTTAATTCTTCACATTGTTTTCCTAAAATATATTCTGTTGAATTTTCGTCATATCCTATTAAATATATTTTTACATTTTGATCTATATTTTTAATTATTTCTTTACTTTTTTCTGATAAAGTATATAGCTTGCCTTTTGTTAAATCAGCTATTTTTGGATTTGAATTTGATGCTACTTTGTTTACAATAATAAACGCTAAAATTATAAGTATAATGAAAATTACTGTTGATAATGTTTTCATTAGCCATTTATTTTTGATTAATGATGTTATTTGTTTCATTATTCCTCCTATTTTATATTTTTGCGTCTTTGTATTATTATTATTGTAAATAGTAAAAACATTAATATGTAGCTTATTAGTAAAATATAATCTTTTAAACTGCTTATTCCATTATAAAATGAATTGAAGAATGCATCTAATGGTGAATAGTCTTTTAATGATATTACTAATTTAGGTAATGTTCCAAATGCTGTTAATATTCCTACTGACAATACTGCTGCTATTATTTGATTTTCTGTTAAGCTAGAGCAGAATAATCCAATAGATATATATACTAATGATAATAAAATGTAACCAATTAATACATTTATTGTTGTTATAAATTCTGGCTTTCCAAAATACATTAATATAAAATAATATACAAATGTTAATAATGCTGAAATTATTACTACTATTGATGCTCCTATGAATTTTCCTAATACTATTTCTCTTACGCTTATCGGAGCAGTTAGTAAAATTTGATCTGTTTTATTTTTTCTTTCTTCTGCGAATGTTCTCATTGTTAATATTGGTATTAATACTGATAAAACTGATACCGTGATTCCAAATAAATCTGAGAATGCAGAACTTTTGTATCTAAATATATCTGTAAAAAAGAATAATGAGCAAAATGTTAAAAACATTCCTATATATATCCATCCTATTGGTGATAGAAAATATGATTTTAGCTCTTTTTTTATGATTGCTATCATTATTTATTTCCTCCAGATTTTTTTCCTTTTTTGCTTATTAATTTCAAAAATGCGTCTTCTAATGTTGTCTCGCTTTTTCTTAATTCAAATATTGTGATATCCTCTTTTGGAAATATGTCAAATATTTGCTTTCTTATATCTGTTTCACTGTTTTCTGCTATTATTTCATACAATATTGTATTATCTTCATTTACCTTTATTTTCTTGATTTCTCTTATTGATTGTAATTTAGATTGTATTTTTTCAATCTTATTATCAGGGTCTTCAACTGTTACTAATACACTGTTTTTGGTTAATGCCATATTTTCAATATTTTCTGGCGTGTCTTCTGCTATTATTTCACCTTTATTTATTATAATTATTCTTGAGCATATTGAACTTACTTCTGGTAATATATGTGTACTCATTAATATTGTATGCTTTTTTCCTAATGCTTTTATTAATTTTCTTATATCTGCAATTTGTTTTGGATCTAATCCAACTGTTGGCTCATCTAGTATTAAAACTTTAGGATTTCCTACTAAAGCTCCTGCCAAACTTACTCTTTGTTTATATCCTCTTGAAAGGTTTGCAATTAGCTTATTTTCTACTGATGATAAACCTGTTTGATTTATTACTTTATCTATTTCAATATTTTTTTCTTTTTTATCAACTCTTTTTAAGTCTGCTAAATATGTAATAAATTCTTTTACAGTAAAGTCTGGATATAATGCTGAATTTTCTGACATATACCCTATTTGTTTTTTTGCTTGTTTTGGTTGTTTTTGTATGTCATATCCATTTATATATATTTGTCCTTCTGTTGGCTCAATATATCCTGTTATCATATTCATGGTTGTTGTCTTTCCAGCGCCATTTGGTCCCAGGAAACCAACTATTTCATTTTCTTTTACTTCAAAATTCATTGATTTTATTACATCATTTTTATTATATCTTTTTGTTACGTTACATACCTTTATCAAAAGAAATTCCTCCACCTTAATGTGTATATGTAAATTATCATCAAAAATATATCATATTAGTGCTTTTATTTTCAACAAATTACATATTTTTTTACATAAAATACACATGTATGATTTTAAATTTTCTTTTTTATCTATAATTTAAAAAGATATCCCATTAGTTTGGAATATCTTCTTTTGATTTCTCATTTTCTTTTTGTTTTTCAATCATTTTGGTTATAGCGTTTTTTATGATTTTATCTTGTTCATCTCTAATTCCTGTTATAATTAAAATTCCAGGATGTTCATTATTATATATAGTTGCTTCTTTATCATTATGTATGCAATTATATAAAATATTATGATTTATTTTCACTCCTTGTTCTTTTAATATTTCAACCGTTTTCTTTGCTCTGTCAAACAAATCTGCACCTAAAATTAATCGTTGTTGTTTCCCTATTTCAGTTGGTATGCTTCTATTAAAATAACTCATATCATGCATTGGCTCGATTTTTCCATTTCTATTTGTTTTTATATAAGTTTCTAGACTTCCAACATAATATTCAAAATTAATTTTTTTATATTCTTCTTTATCAAATGGTTTTTGAAATATTTTTTCATAATTACCTATTCCTATAGGATAATCTATTCTAGAATCTATTATTGGTATACTTCCACTTGCTCCTCCGATACATGCAGTATCAATTATCTCTGGATATATTAGTGCTAACCTTTGTGCAAATACTCCTGATGAAGAATATCCATTTAAAAATATTTTATCATTTATTTCAATATTTCTTTTTTCCTTTATTATTGCTTTAGACTTTTCTATTGTTTGCATTATCTTTAAATGAATATTTTTATCTTTTTTAAAACATTCAGATGATAATTGTTGCCAATATGGTCCTTCTTTTTCACTTGGTAGTATTGGTATCAATATTGGGCTTTTACTTTTTGAGAGTTCTAACAAATGTTTTGCTGTTTCAATTCCTTGTTTAAATAGTTCTTTCTTATTATTTGTTTCTAAATTATTAGATTCCATTATTAATGTTGAATTATTTTCTATATTCTTTGGTATAATTAATAAAAATGGTAATCCTTCTTGCAAATTTATACAAATTTCTTGCCCTAATATATTTTCTGTAAAATCCTTTCCTATTTCTATTTGTTCCATTATTTTAGCTAATTTTTTATTTAAAATAAATTTGTTAATTTTATTATTAGTGTCATGGATTACGCCTTCTCCCAATGACTGTAATTGCATTGAATTATCCTTATCAACTTCTAATATAGTTCTTTGACCTGATTTTATATTACTTATAGTTTGTAACAATAGCCTAAATTGTCCATCTTTATTTAATCTATCTCTATTCATTATTTCCAAAAACTTTGTTGAATACATTTTTCCTAAAATATGTCTTATATTTAATTCTTTTGGTTCTTTTAACTCATTTTGTAATTTCATTGTTTCCTGAATATTCATTAATATAATATCATCTTGTATTATTTGTTTATTTAAATCTAATTCTTTTAATTGACTATCTGTTAAATTATTTAGATAGTTTTCAAACATTTTTTCTACACATTTTGGTACTACTTTACTATAGACGTTGTTTTTTTCAATCTTTGAAAAGCTCTGTGCTATTTGGTTTACTGATTGAAATAAGTCTTTGATATTTCCATTTTTTATATTTATTTCAATATTTATATTTTCTTTAATTCCTAAACTTTCATAAAATTTTTTTGTTATTTCAATTATTTGTTTATCTGAAAATTGTGTCTGGAATTTTAGAAATTGTTTTTCGCTATTATTTAATGTAATATTTTCAATATTTATACTTTTTCCTAGATTTCTTCCAATTTCTTGTAGATCATTAAAAATTTTTGGTACTTCATTTACTTTTGGCAAAGATTTTTGCTCTTTTTTTTGAAAAATTTTTCTTATAAATTCTATTATCCCCATTTGCTATCCTTCCTTTTATAGCAATTTATTAACTATAATTCTAACATTAAGATTTAAATTATACAATTAACATACAAAAAGACTTCACTTTGAAGTGAAGCCTTTTGCTAATTTTATATAATTACTCTTTTACTTTTCTTGATATTGTGTATCCCATTGCTGCTACTAAA
>ERZ772999.221-NODE-221-length-36826-cov-16.772593_pt1 | contig 36826 bp, 29 predicted proteins | sample MGYA00511467_ERZ772999 | MGnify/ENA primary metagenome ERZ772999 (study PRJEB29015, sample SAMEA2738064) | human oral metagenome | biome: human oral; feature: human-associated habitat; material: saliva | place: China | collected 2218 ... | reverse complement strand
GAGCTGGTAAGTAACACGCTCTACAACATCGCCCTCCCAAAGAGTTGTATATAGCCGAACAGTAGTCGGGGTGATAGACACGGTGCTCCTTCGCTGCCGTCGTAAGTGAATAATCCAGATGAGACCCTCATAGGATTCCTGAGTAGCAATAATACAGGGTTATCGATTTCTACGAGATACTTTTATGTCCCCAAGAAGGGACCCGGCAAGCTATCCATCAGATAGCCCGCCGGGTCCCTTCTTTATACCTTTATGCCCTTGCTATGCGCTCAGCCCTTTAGCGGGTGGTGCGTTCCAGCAGCTGCAGCACGTTCTGGTAGGTGTGGCCGGTCGCCTCCGTCATACCCTGCTCACAGGTACGGTTAGCCGAAATGTATGCGGCGAACTGCTTCTGCTCGCTCAGCTCAGAAGCCTCAGCCTCCGTAGCGCTCGCCGTCAGCTCGGGGTGCAGCATACCGCGGTCACCCGCATAACCACAGCAACCCCAGTGCTTCGGCACGTACACGTCGTCACTCATCGCGTTCGCAATCTTCTCAAACGCAGGCTGAGTGCCCAAGTGAGTCATGGAGCAGGTCGGGTGCAGAGCAACCGACGGCAGGGGAGCAGACACGCTCAGCTTGTCCAGCATGTTATCGGCGGCGAACTGAACCGCATCGTACATGCGCAGACGCGAGAAGTCCGGCTCACCCGGCTTCAAGCCGTTCACGATCTTGTGCTCAAGCGCCTTAATCACCTTCTGGCGCATCACCTCAAGACCCTCAGTGCAGGACGAAGCGTCACACACGACCGGCAGGCGGCCACCGTCAGTAGCCTCCCACAGAGACTTCAACACACGGTCACTCATAATCGAGTAGCCGTCGGTGAAGCCCTTCGACTTCCACGGGGTGGAGCAGCACATCTCACCAATATTGTCCGGGATGCGGTACTTCACGCCCGCACGCTCGCACAGGCGAATAAACGCCTGGGTTGCGTTGACCGGGTCGTGCTTGCCGTCGCCGTCCACACCGCCGAACATGGCGTTCACGCAGGCGGGGAAGAACACAATCTCAGCGGTTGCGTCCTTATGCGGCTTACGCGCCGGGCCACCAACCGGCAGGTCCTTCTTGTAGGAGGGGACCGTATCGTCGCCCATGACCTTGCGGGCAATGTTGGTGGTGCCGTGAACCACGGGGAACGGCAGCTTCTTCGCCACGGTCAGGGCCTTGCCGGCGACCTTATCCATGACGCCCCACTGCTGTGCGGCAACCTTCCAGCCGGTGGCGGCCAGCTTGTCCTGGTTCTCAGAACGCAGGCGGCGAATCAGGTCACCGGTGTTGATGTTCACGGGGCAGCGGGTCTGGCACATGCCGTCCACGGCGCAGGTGTCGATGCCGTTGTACTCGTACTCCTTGCGCAGACGCTCGGCGAGCTCGTGGTCGCCGTTCACCTCGGCGGCGGCAATTTCACGGCGCATCACGATGCGCTGGCGCGGGGTCAAAGTCAGGTTACGGGAGGGGCAGACCGGCTCGCAGTAGCCGCACTCCACGCAGCGGTCGACTTCTTCCTCGACGGTTTCAGCGACCTTCAGGTCGGTTACATAGTCGGTGTCCGGCTCAGTAATCAGCACGCCGGGGTTCATGAAGCCCTTCGGGTCGATGAGGCGCTTGATTTGGCGCATTACGTCGAAGAGTTCCTCACCGAATTGGCGGCTCACGAACGGAGCCATGATGCGACCGGTGCCGTGCTCAGCCTTCAGCGAGCCGTCGTTACCGAGGATCAGCTGAACCATTTCTTCGGTGAACTCGCGGTAGCGGTCCAGCTGCTTCGGGTCGCGGAACTGCTCGTTCAGCATGAAGTGGATGTTACCGTCCTTCGCGTGACCGAAAATCACGGAATCCTTATAGCCGTGCGCGTCGAACAGCTTGGTCAGGTCGCTACAGGTGTTACCCAGAACCTCGACGGGCACGACCACGTCTTCAAGCAGCGCGTTCGTGCCGGAGGGGCGGTTGCCCGCAACGGTGGTGTACAGGCCGCGGCGTGCCGCCCACAGGGCGTTACGCTCAGACAGCTTGCTGGTCATCGACACCGGCGAAGCCACCGGCAGGCTCTTAAACATGGGTGCTGCTGCGGCGGCAAGGTCGCTCAGTTCCTGCTCGGAGTTGCCCTGGAACTCAACCAGCAGGGCGGCGTGGTCCTTCACATCGATGGCGGCAAGCGCCTCCGCAGCCTGACCGGTACGCTGAGCCACACGAATACTGGTGGCGTCCATCAGCTCGACGGTTGCGAGCTTGTTAGCAACCAGTTCGGGCACGGAGCGTGCCGCATCAATCAGGTTGTCGAACACGAGCAGGCCGGTCGAGGTGTTCTTCAGGATTGGCAGGGTGCGGTAGGTTGCCGAAGCGACGAAGGCAAGGGTGCCCTCCGAACCGATCAGCAGGTGCTGCAGAATGTCGACCGGGGTCTCAAAGTCGACCAGGGAGTTCAGGCCGTAACCCATGGTGTTCTTCATGGAGTACTGCTGGCGGATCTTCGCCATGGACTCGGGGTTTTCAAGCACGCGCTTGCGCAGGCGCAGCAGGCCCTCGTGGATTTCGGGTTCGAGGGAGCGTAGCTTCTGGTCGGCGTCCGGCTCGGCGGTGTCGATGATGGTGCCGCTGGGCAGTACGAACACCATGGAATCCAGGGTGTTGTAGGTGTTGTACTTGGTTCCCGAAGACATACCGGAGGAGTTGTTCGCGACCACACCGCCAACGGTGCAGGCGGACCAGGATGCCGGGTCGGGGCCGAGCTTGTAGCCGTAGGGTGCCAGGTAGTTGTTGACCATCATGATGGTCGCGCCGGGCTGCACGCGCACCTTCTTGCCGTCTTCAAGAACCTCAATTTTCTTGAAGTGGCGGCGGGTGTCAATCATGAGGCCGTCGCCGCTTGCCTGGCCGGAGAGGGAGGTGCCGCCGGAGCGGAAGGTCAGCGGCAGGCCGAGGTCGCCGGCTGCGCGGAAGATGTTTGCGACGTCTTCGGCGGAGTCGGGGCGGATCAGGCCGGCGGGCACGAGCAGGTAGTGGGATGCGTCGTGGGAGATTGCCAGGCGCTCCAGCTCGGAGACGCTGGATTCGACTGCCTCGGCGCGCGCATCGGAGAGCAGGCGCTTGAGGGTGTCCTCGTAGGGGGACTTGAGTGCTTCGGCCGTGTTTGACACAACGGTGGTCATGATCTGAGCTTCCTTACTGGTGAAGGGTGTGAAGGCTGTCCTTAACCCAGTATGTGCTCTTGAACACCGTCTTTTCCTGTTAGCTATGGCTAAGCTTGGCGACTACTTGTCGCTATAAAGGGGGTGGGTTATACACCGTGCTGGTGGGGCAGGTTTGCCGCGTATTTGCTGGTTTTCCGGGGGAATACGCCCGGGCCTGCGGAGGCGCACCCACCACATTCTGAACGCTGCGGCTGCTCTTAGGCACGGCCGCCGAGGGCCGTAACATTCCAGCTGGCAGTACTATCAGAAGTCACCACACCACAGACCAGGGGAGAACCCGCCGAGGCACGCATCCTCACCCGAACCGCCAGCAACCACCTCAACCGTGGTACCCGAACCGTCCGAAACCGAAATCTTCATCGTTCTCTCCGGCTCACCGCGACGCTTAAACTCCACATGTGAATAGGAGGCGGGCGCCGCCGGGCCCTCAATGACCGCCGCCCAAAGGTCACAGCGCAAGGTCACAGCGCAACGAAATAGAAACGCAAACGTAACGGTGCGGAGTATCATTCACACTATGGATAAGGCGGAACAGAACCATGTAGAAAACACGGTAAAGAACGGCACAGCACCCAATGCGTCGGAGGGCAATATCTCGGGCAATACCTCGCGCAATATCTCAGGCAATACCGCGGCGAGCAGCCCGGTGAACAGCTCGGCTGATTCTGCCTCGGCGGAGGCTACCGCTCCCGGCATGGAGGCAGCACAGGCTGATGCCGTGCAGATTGATAGCGCCCGCCTGGACAGCACCCACTCCGTCTACTCCACCGACATGGACCCCGACGACGACTACGAAGAGGTCGTCGAAGAGTACGCCACCACCGACGCGCCGGACGGCACGCACCGCGAGGAGCGCCGCATCACCCGCACTACGCATCACCCGCGCGGCAAGCAGGGCGACCCGAACACGGACTCTCAAAAAGCAGGCTCTCAGAAAGCAGGCACCCAGAAAGCAAGCTCCCCGGGTAACCCTGATGGTTCCGCCGAGATTATTGACGCGGGCGAACCTGAAACGCACACCACGACTATCCGCACGGTCACCCGCACCGTCACGGACCCGCCGCGTCGTGCCCCGCGCACCCGCCTGTTTCGCACGCTCAGCAAGTACCGCGGCGAGAAGAACCTGGCGGCGTGGGAGGAGCGTTCCTCCACGCCCATGTTCGTGGCGTCCGTACTGTACCTGCTCGCGTTTGCCGCGCCCATCATGAGTACGCGCATCCAGGAGCCGTACGATGCGTACCTCAACATCGTTCAGATGATTCTGTGGAGCTTATTCGCCGCCGACTACTGCATTCGCCTGTACTTGGCGCCGCGGCGACTCTACTTCATCACACATAACCTGATGAACCTGGCGATTGTGCTGCTGCCGGCGTGGCGTATTGTCAGCTTCCTCGCCATGATTCACCTGACCACCAACCGCCAATATAAGAGGCTCTCAGAGCTGGCGATGAAGCTCTTCGGATACACCGCAATCTTCATCATCATGTTCGCCCTGGCAATCTATTCGGTGGAGTCCTCCGAGCCGGGCGCGATGATTCGTGACCTGCCCACCGCCTACTGGTGGACGTTCACGACCCTCGCCACGGTCGGTTACGGCGACGTCTACCCGATTACCGGTATTGGCAGGGTTATCGCAGTGGTCGTCATGCTGTACGGCGTGGGTTTGGTTGCGGTTGCGACCGGTGCGCTCGCCAGCTGGATTATCGAAAAGATTGGTGGCAGGGAGGAGCAGGAGTACCCCGCAACCAAGGCTGACGTGGACGATCTTCGCCAGGAGATTTCTGAGCTGCGTGCCCTGCTGGCTCGTGAGTATGCGCGCCGTGAAGCCCACGACTACACGTTGCGTGAGGTCGTGGATGAAGACGGCGTGTACCCGGTTCCTTCGGAGGCGGAGGCGGCACGCCGCGCCGGTTTCAACTCCGCTGGTTTCAGTGCCGCCTCGGGTTTCAGCGCCACCGGTTTTGCCGCCTCGGGCTTTACTGCCCCGGGTACTCCTGGTGCTCCTGGCACTTCTGGGGTTGCGGGTGCTCCTGCTGAGCCCGCCTCAACTGCCACGTCGGCGGCTTCTGCGGCAGCTTCGAATACTACTCCGGGTGCCGCGCGGGCTGGTGAACCCGCCGATTCCTCGGCATCTCATGAGGTCGCGGTGCGTGAGCAGGAGCCGGTCGCCCTGCTGGAGGAGACCCGCCAGACGTTCACGATTATTCGTGAGAAGTTCTCGTTGCGTTCCCGCAAGCAGTAGGAGTCTGCGAATAGTAGCCCGTGAACAGTGGCAGGGCTGCGGTAGCGCGGATATAAGCGTAGCTATAACAGTTCAGTTGAGGTTTGGCGCTCAAACCCACAACGCGTTCGACTGCGAGTGCTGATGGCACCTGGGTTCAGCAGGACTCCACCAGCCTCGAGAACTACATGGATGCAGTCATTCACGACGGCAATATTGAGGTCACCTACCACCTGAATAATGAGGAAATGGCGACCATTTTCTGGGTCGGCACTTTTGAGGCGAAGACCGGAAACTTCACCCATATTTCCCACGCGAACCGCGAGAAGATGAAGCACGCGCCGTGCGCCTCTGATAAGGAAACCAAGGAATTTGTCATGGAGGACGGCGTGCTGAGCTTCCCGATGACCTTTAAGGGTGCCACCCGCATCATTCACCTGGAAAAGCAGCACAGCTAAGCGCGCTGCCGGGGGAGTTATCTCATATCTGACACGCATGACGGACGGGGCGTTCCCGTTGCCGCGTACGGGCTATAGAATGGGACTATGAGCGAGAACACGACCCCCGAGCATGGCACCGCAGTCTCGGTACAGGATTCCTTCGAGCTGCCCGGCGCACCGGACCAGTTCCAGCGCCTGTGGACCCCTCACCGCACCGCCTACGTGAGCGGTGGCCAGAAGGACTACACCGAGAAGACTTGCCCCTTCTGCACCGCGCCCAGCCGCAGTGACGAGGAGTCGCTGATTGTGTACCGCGGCGAGCATGCCTTCGTGATTCTTAACCTCTACCCGTACAACCCCGGGCACCTGCTGGTCTGCCCGTATCGCCACATCCCGTTCTACGATGATGCGACCGAGGCAGAAACCATGGAGATTGCGCAGCTGACCCAGCTCGCCATGAAGGTTCTGCGCGAGGTGTCGCATAATGACGGCTTCAACATTGGCATTAATCAGGGCAAGGTGGGCGGCGCGGGTATTGCTGATCACCTGCATCAGCATATTCTGCCGCGCTGGAGTGGGGATACGAATTTCTTGCCGATTATCGCTCACACTAAGACTATGTCCCGCACGCTTGACGATATGCGCGTGGCTATTGCGGAGGGGTTCGCCCGCCTCAGCTAGATGGCGTAGCTCATCCGTCAGATAGTCCGGCTGAGCGGCTTGGTGATTTTGAAATTTTGCACTAATTGCTTTAATTTGCCAGCTAATACACAGAAATTCTGTGTCATAAATACGCAGATTAGGAAGTCGACGCGTATTTGAATGATGTTATGTCCATTGGATACGGCAAAGTTTTAAGTGTAGCGATGCTGCTGGAAAGCTTCCGGCTTCCAGAAACACCGCATAGCTCACCGAAAAATAGTGGCCACCGATCGCTTTCGGGCTTGGCAGGGCGAATACCCTGCCTCAACCACAGAGGTCAGCGCCTCAGCTGAGAACCCACCCGGTCGTGCGTGAACGCACGGCAACACTGCGGGGGTGCGGATCAGCGTGAAGGACGCTGGCCTCTTTTTTGCCTTCCGAGGATGCGCGCCTGTACCGAACGCTTGGATGCGCCACCAAAGACGTGTTACCCGGATGCACCGCACCCCGCCCCGCAAGAAAGAGCCCGCGAGAAAGAACCCGCCAGACCCGCTAGAGTGGAATGCTATGGACTACCCCAACCTGCTTGAGAACGCTTTCGACGAGTTTAGCGCTACGCCCGCCGCCGGTAATGCCACCGCCGGTGATTCTGCAGGCGCGCCGCAGCTGCTCATCTGGAGGCAGATCCGCTGGTCCAACCGCCGCCCGCTCATTGAGGTAGAGCCGGTCGTGCCCGGCGGGGTTGCTGAAGGAGTTCGTAACCGGGCATCTCAAGCGGCAGGGGTGCCCCATATGACGGGGGAGAGCGCCCCTATCCAGGAAAGAATCCCCGCGCAGCGTGGCGTTCCGAGCGGGGTTCGCATCCAGATTCCGTTGACCCCCGGCGCCTACCTGGGGTTGCGCATTCCGCGCGATAGCGAGGGGGAACTCTACCGCTACTGCGCCGGATACACCACCGGCACGAGCAATGACGCCGCCCCCGCATCCGCGGGAATCCGCCGCGTACCCTGCCCCGAGGGCACCCGCATCCAGCGTGGCCAGCAGTGCCCGCGCTGCACTGCCCGCGATGAATTTACCGCCCTGCACAGCGCGCACCTGTACCCCGGAACGCTCACCGAATCCATGCGCGCCTACGCCATGCTGGAGCATCGCCTCTATATCGCGACCTTCCCCGACGGCACGCACAAGGTCGGCACGAGCTCACTGCATTCGACCCCGCGCCGCTTGGATGAGCAGGCGGTCGCCACCGCCACTTACATTGCGCTTGCACCCGATGGCCTTGCCATTCGCCGCGCCGAGGATGCCGTGACTGCCCTCGCGAAGATTCCGCAGGTCAAGCAGGTCGCGAGCAAGTACCGCGCCTGGACGAACCCGCTACCCGGCACGCAGCTTCGTGTTGCCCATCAGGAGGCGGTCACCCGCGCCCGCGAAGCGCTCGCCGAACTGGCGCGCACCGACCCGGAGGTGCCGCTCACCGCCCTGGATGAGCCGTGGATTCCGTCGCTTGCCATGAACCGCCCGTATGCGGCTCTGCGGGCGCAATCACCCGAACCGCTGGCGCCCTGTGATTCTGGTTTGGGTAGTTTCGGACCTGAGAGCGGGGCGGCTGGCTTCTTCTGCACGGGTGTGGCGGGTCAGTTTTTGAGCGCCCACACCGGCGATGCCGACGCGGCGTTCCTGGTGAATACTGCCGCGTGGCGGAATGTGCTGGTGGAGCCTGCGCAGGAGTTCACGCGGGTGAGGGTGCAGGGTTCTCTGTTCTAGATAGGTTCACTGTACTAGGTGGGCTTGCTATTCTAATACCCTCGGCGCTCCGCCCTAGCCGGAGCTCCGCGCCAATACCCTCACCCCAAAACCCCCGCCGCACCAAAACCCTGCACCAAAACCCCAGTAACCCCGCCCCGTCCGGCATGAGCGAACGAGCCCGCCGGACCATCCAGCCGCTGGCGTGCGTGTACTAAAATTGTAAGCATGTCCAAACCCCTCATTCGTCTTCTCGGCCAGGGCGTACGCGCAGCGACTAAGCTTCGCGGCGGTGGCTCCGCCTTCCCCGGCCTTGTCATGGAAAAATTGCACCCCGACTTCGTCGCTGAAGAGCTCGCACAGCTACCCTACGGCGTGGTTGTTGTCTCCGGCACGAACGGTAAGACCACCACCACGAAGATGGCTGTGCAGCTGCTTGAAGCTCAGGGTCTGAAGGTTTTCACTAACCGCACCGGTTCGAACTTTGTGCGCGGTGTTGCTGCGGCACTGCTGGGCGAGATGACCCTCGGCGGCAAGCTTGACGCTGATATCGCTGTGCTTGAACTGGACGAGGCGCACGCCGTGCACTTCGTGAAGGCCGTCAAGCCCGACTACGCCCTGCTGCTGAACGTTCTGCGTGACCAGCTGGACCGCTTCGGTGAGATTGACACGACCCGCCGCATGCTGGCGACCGTCGCCTCCGCAACGACCGGTACCGTGGTGCTCAACCGTGAGGACCCGCGTATCCGCTCCCTCGCTGAGAACGTGCAGCCTGGCGTGTCCGTTAAGTATTACGGCTTGGATGAGTCCCTGTGCTCGTACTTCCCTTCGGATGATGAGATGCGCGGCGGCACCGTCGCGAAGGCAACCCTGCCCGACGCAGACGTCACCCTGACCGCGTTCTCCGGCACCTCCGCTACGTTCGACCTGGCGGGTGTGGAGCGAGTCGGTGAGATTAACCTCTACGGCATTTACAACATCTTCAACGCGGCAGGTGCTATGGCGCTGACCCGCGCCGTCATGGGCGAGAAGCTCAACGAAGATAAGCTCATCGCGGAGCTGGCGAAGATCACCCCCGCCTTCGGTCGCGGTGAGACCCTGAACGTGAACGGCCGCCCGCTGCAGCTGCTGCTCGTGAAGAACCCGAGTGGTTTCCGCCTTTCCCTGGCCAGCGCGAACGCTGACGACTACGCCACCATGATTACGATTAACGACCAGTACGCTGACGGTCGTGACGTGTCCTGGCTGTGGGATGTTGACTTCGACAGCTTGAAGAAGACCGGCGTGCAGATGGTTTCGGGTGTGCGTGCCTGGGATATGGCGCTGCGCCTGGAGCATGACGGCGTGAAGGTTGACGAGGTCAACGAGAACCTCGCCGATGCGCTCAAGGGCTTCATCGCCTCCAGCGGTAACGCGCCCATGCGTATTTTCTGCACCTACACCGCAATGCTGGCTCTGCGTGAAGAGCTCGCAAAGATCACTGACGTTGAGAGGGTCTCCTAATGACGGCAACTCACACTTTTGAGGGCACCCCCGCCTCCGGCCCCAATAATGGTAAGACTCTGCGCATTCTGCAGCTGTACCCGCTCGACATGAACATTTACGGCGACTGGGGTAACACCCTGGCGTTGGCTCGTCGCGCGCAGGCGCACGGCTTTGACGTGCAGATTCTGGACCACAACCCCGGTCAGCCCTTCCCGGAAGATGTTGACATTATTCTGGGTGGCGGCGGTCAGGATTCCGGTCAGTCCGTGATTCAGGATGACCTGCACGCTAACGGTGACAAGCTGCGCTCGCTGGCTGAGGACGGCGTGCCGATGCTCGTCATTTGTGGCCTGTACCAGCTGTTCGGCAAGGAATTCCGCACCCGTGAGGGTGAGGTGCTGAAGGGTATCGGCATTTTTGATGCGCATACGGTCGGCGGCGATGACCGCCTGATCGGCAACATTGTTGAGGAGTCTGAGGAGTTTGGCACCGTGATTGGTTTTGAAAACCACTCGGGCCTGACTTACCTGGGTTCCGGCTGCACCCCGCTGGCGACCGTCACCAAGGGTGAGGGCAACAACGTGACCGATGCGCATGAGGGTGCGCGCGTACACAACGTGATTGGCACCTACCTGCACGGTTCGCTGCTGCCGAAGAACCCGAAGATTTCGGACTACCTGATTGAGCAGGCGGCTCAGCGTAAGTTTGGCGAGTTCACGCCGAACACGATTGACGACTCGCTGGTGGAAAAGGCGCGCGCTTCGGCTGCGTCCCGCCCCCGCTAGCCTATTCCTGGCGGTGGCGTGTACTTTCTGAGGTGGTGTGCGCCTCCGCTACGGTATAGTTATGTGAGTACAGTACGGTGCGTGGGACGTTTCCCCGTGCCCGCACGGAGGTTTTGACTAAGGGAGATACGAATGTCCGGTCACTCTAAATGGGCGACTACTAAGCACAAGAAGGCTGCTATCGACGCTAAGCGCGCGAAGGCTTTCGCGAAGTTCATTAAGGCAATTGAAGTTGCAGCACGTATGGGCGGCGCTGATATTGCGGGTAACCCCGCTCTTGACCTGGCTGTGTCGAAGGCGAAGAAGAACTCCGTTCCTAACGACAACATTGACCGCGCAATCAAGCGTGGCGCTGGCCTGACCGGTGAGACCATTGACTACACCGAAATCATGTACGAAGCACGCGGCCCGCAGGGTACCGCTCTGTACATTGAGTGTCTGACCGATAACCGTAACCGTGCAGCGTCTGAGGTTCGCCTGGCCGTGACCCGTAACGGCGGCACCATGGCTGACCAGGGTTCGGTTGCGTTCCTGTTCGAGCGTAAGGGCGTTGCTGAGGTCACCAAGACTGACGGTCTGACCGAGGATGACGTTCTGATGGCTGTTCTGGATGCAGGCGCCGAAGAGGTTCTGGATGAGGGCGACGTGTTCACCGTTGTTTCCGCAGCGACCGACCTGCCCGAGATCCGTAAGGCACTGGACGAGGCTGGCCTGGAGTACAACAACGACGACCCGGTCTTCCGCCCGACCATGCAGGTTGACCTGGACGCTGAGGGTGCTAAGAAATTCATGAAGCTGGCAGACGCTATTGAAGAGCTCGACGACGTTCAGAACGTCTACTCGAACGCTAACGTTTCTGCTGAGGTCATGGTAGAGCTGGAAGCTGAGTAATCACTCAGGTTCTGATATCTGATGCTTGAAGAAGCCGCTCCTTTAACCGAGCCGCCGTAGGGTGGCTGGTTGGGGGAGTGGCTTCTTAGCGTCTTGGACTATTTTGGGGATGCGCTGGGTACTTTTCGCGGGGCGCGCGGTGACTGTTCTCGTGGTGATTGTTGACACGGTGACCGCGCGTGTGGTGACTGCTCTTGTAGCGACAGTGCTCGTGGCACGCCCCGGTGCCGGGTGCTAGGATTCTGGGTGCTAGGATTCTGAAGGGTTAGAATCTAGAGATTCTATAGGGAGTTTGTCGAAAGGGGAGATGATGGCCGCCGCTCAACCTGCCGCACGCGATAGCATGCGTGAGAACCGTGCCGCCGCCGCTGTGGAGCGTGTGCCGGGTGCAACCCGCATCATGGGTGTTGACCCGGGTCTGACCCGCTGCGGTTTCTCCATGCTCGATATGACCGCCGACCGTAAGGCGCACTTCGTGAACGTGGGTGTTGCCGGCACGATCCCGGCGGAGTCCCTGGACCAGCGTATTCTCTGGATTTTCAATGCCGCCTCCCACTGGATTGACACCTACAAGCCGGATGCCCTGGCGATTGAGCGTATCTTCGCTCAGGAGCAGGTGAACACGGTGATTGGCACGGCGCATGCTTCGGGTGCGGTGATTTCTGCTGCGGCAATGCGTGGCGTGCCGGTGTTCTTCCATACCCCTTCGGAGGTGAAGGCGGCGGTGACCGGTAGTGGCCGCGCCGATAAGGCGTCCGTGGGTCGTATGGTGACCCGCATTTTGGGGCTGGATTCCATGCCGAAGCCCGCCGATGCTGCTGATGCCCTGGCGATTGCAATCTGTCACGGCTGGCGTGGCGGCGGTATCGGTTCGGGTATCAACATGGCGGCCCAGACGCAGACTCACCAGGGTTCACGCCCGGTGCAGGCTCGCCGTGGCGGGTCGTTGACTCCGGCGCAGCGTGCCTGGATGGAGGCGGAGGCGCGCGCTCGCCGCTAGATGTGCCGTCGTTAGAGGAGCCTTCGTGGGTCTTTGCGCTGCCTCCTGCTGGCTCGCGTGTATTCGCTAAGAAGTTCGAATATATGCTTGATTTCAGAAGAAATATTCTAATATACTTGTAGTGTCTCCCCGTTGAACTGGGGAGTGCGTTCTGAGTGCGTTCTGTGGGGTGCCGGAGTTCCCGGTGCCCGCACACTGCCGCGAGCCTCAATCCTGGGCGCGGTGTTGAAAGGTGGAGAGAAATGATTGCATCCCTGACCGGTCGTGTGGCTCAGGTTGGCCTTGATCATGCGGTGATTAATGTGAACGGTTTCGGCATGCTCGTGTACGCTACCGCGCGTACTCTCTCCAAGCTGCGCACCGGTGAAGAAGCTACCGTGCTGACCACCATGATTGTGCGTGAAGAGTCGATGACTCTGTACGGTTTTTCGGAGCCTGCCGAGCGTGAAGTGTTCGATATGATGCTTTCGGTTTCCGGTATTGGTCCGCGTATTGCTCTGGCAGTGCTGAGTGTTCACACTGCCGCTGAGGTGGAGCGCGCCGTGGCGACCGGTGACGATAAGGCGTTCACGAAGGTTCCCGGTATTGGCCCGAAGGGTGCCCGCCGTATTGTGCTGGAGCTTGCCGGCAAGCTGATTCTCAGCGATGGCCAGACCGATGAACTACCGCTGAGCCAGGGCATTGTCTGGAAGCCGCAGGTGCTTGATGCTCTCACCTCCTTGGGCTGGAGCGAGAAGGACGCTTCCGCTGCTATTGACGCTTACGTGCAGCACAACCCTGCCGCAGAGACTGAGCCGGTGGGTGTGGCTCTGCGCGGTGTGCTCGCCTCCTTGGGTACTCAGAACACGGTGGGTCGCCACTAAGCGGCGCGCCCTGTTCGATGTATCCCACTCAAACTTTTGTGAAAGAAGAATTCTATGAGCCAGAATCCCTATGAGCCGCAGCCCGCGGCGTCCCTGGTTTCCGGCGGGTATTTTCCCGGTCAGGTGCCCGGTACTCAGGCGTCTTCAGCTCCTGCCCAGCGCCTGGTGGCGATGGAAGAAGAGCCTGAAGAGAAGATGATTGAGGCGGCACTGCGCCCTAAGTCTCTGGATGACTTTGTGGGTCAGCGCCGTGTGCGTCAGCAGCTGTCCCTGGTGCTGGAGGCTTCGAAGATGCGTGGCCGTAGCGCCGACCATGTGCTGCTGTCGGGCCCTCCCGGTCTGGGTAAGACCACTCTCGCAATGATTATTGCGGCGGAGATGGAGGCACCGCTGCGCATCACCTCCGGCCCGGCGATTCAGCATTCGGGTGATTTGGCGGCGATTCTGTCTTCGCTGACCCCCGGTGAGGTGCTGTTCCTGGATGAGATTCACCGTATGAGCCGCCCGGCTGAGGAAATGCTCTACATGGCGATGGAAGATTTCCGTGTGGACATTGTGGTCGGTAAGGGTGCGGGTGCGACTTCCATTCCGCTGGAGCTGCCGCAGTTCACTCTGGTGGGTGCGACGACCCGTGCGGGTCTGCTGCCCGGTCCTCTGCGTGACCGTTTTGGTTTTACCGGTCACCTGGAGTTCTATTCGGTGGAGGAGCTTGAGCTGGTGTTGCGCCGCAGCGCGGGTCTGATGGATATGCAGATTACCTCCGAGGGTTTCACGGAGATTGCCGGTCGTTCCCGCGGCACGCCGCGTATTGCGAACCGCCTGCTGCGCCGTGTGCGTGACTGGGCGCTGGTGAACGGTGTGGACCGCATTAACGCGACCGATGCCGCAACCGCGCTGGACATGTACGAGGTGGATTCGCGTGGCCTGGACCGTCTGGACCGCGCCGTGCTGGAGGCGCTGATTCACAAGTTCGGCGGCGGCCCGGTGGGTCTGTCCACCCTCGCCATTGCGGTGGGTGAAGAGACGGAGACCGTGGAGACGGTTGCCGAGCCGTACCTGGTGCGTGAGGGCCTGATCGGTCGTACTCCGCGCGGTCGTGTGGCTCTGCCTGCGGCGTGGGAGCACCTCGGCTTGGAGGCCCCGGAGATTCAGCTCTAGACTCGTATCAGCTCTAGACCCGTATCAGCTGATAACACTTGTAGTAGCCCGTGGGAGGTATCCGCCTCCTGCGGGCTTCTCTGTGCCCCCCGGTAGCTCTTCTGTAGGGGCGGTAGCTCTTCTGCAGACGCGGCAGCTCTCTTACCGGTTCTGCAGGCGCTGTAGGGTTCCATTGGGCTCCGCTGGTCTTGATCAGCGACATAAATTATGCCGAGAGAGTCCAAAACTCAGGTTAACCTCACAAAAACGCTGGTTCGGGGCGATAAAGCTCATGCTCTCGCGTAGGATGGATACGTACTGTATCTACGATTCCACACCTTCTGGTACGCTCAACCCTCGCGGTGAGCGGCACGGGTGCGGATGTGAAAGTGAGACCATGGATTTTAACCTCCTGATTATGATTGCCATGATGGCGCTGCTGGCATGGATGATGTTCTCCGCCCAGAAGCGTCAGCGTAAGCAGATGGAGGAACTGCGCGCAATGCAGCAGTCTCTCGTCCCCGGCACCCAGGTGATGACTGGTTCCGGCATCTACGGCACCGTTGTCAGCACTGACCTTGATAACAACAAGCTGCAGCTTCAGATTGCGGACGGTGTTGTTATCACCCTGGCACTGAACGCGATTATGGCCATTGTTGAGGAGGAAGCCCCCGCTGCGCCCCTGACCGAGGGCGCGTACGAGGCTACCGCATCCGAAGCTCCCGCTTCCGATACCTCTTCTGATACTGCTAAGTAATTCAGAGCGTATGAGCCCGGCGCCCAGTGAGCGGCGTCGGGTTTTCGCGTTACGGAATCTGTAGAACACTCAATACTATTCACACGAAGAAGGAACATTATGGCTAAGCGTTCACCGCTTGCAGCCGCGCGAGGGGCGCTCCTCTCGATGGTCCTGCTCATGGTTGTTATGGCTGCCGGTATTTTCGGCACCACCTACTCGGGAGGTTCTTGGGCACCGAAGCTCGCCCTGGACCTTTCGGGTGGTACTCAGATGATTCTTTCTCCGAAGGTCAATGGCTCTTCGGATGAGAACGTCTCCCAGGAGCAGTTGAACCAGGCGGTTGAGATTATTCGTCAGCGCGTTGATGGTGCCGGCGTTTCGGAGGCGGAGGTTACGACCTCCTTCGGCTCGGGTAATAACGTGGTTGTTTCGGTTCCCGGAACGATTAGCGCTGAGACTCGTCAGCTGATTCAGGCATCTGCAAATATGACGTTCCGCCCGGTACTGCTTTCTGGTGCCGGTACTGCGGTGGCTGAGGATGCCCGCACTGCGAACGATAAGCTGCCCAAGCCGTCCGCGAAGCCGACTGATGGTTCGGACCGTAACTGGATTACTGCGGACCTGTACAAGCAGTATGAGGCGAAGGACTGCACCGCGGCACGCAATGAGGACGCCGATAGTGCGGACCCGACTAAGCCGATGGTGGCGTGTTCCACTGACGGTAGGGAGAAGTACATTCTGGGTCCTGTGGAGCTGAGCGGTAGCGATATTTCTACTGCAAGCCACTCGCAGGAGACGAGCGGTCAGGGCGTGACTACGGGCCGTTGGGCTGTGAACATTCAGTTCAACGATGAGGCTCGTGAGAAGTTCCAGAACATTACTTCTCGCCTGAACGCGATTCGTGCGAAGAACGCAAATGATCCGCGTGCCCGCTTCGCGATTCTGCTGGACGGCAAGGTGCTGTCTTCGCCGGTGTCACAGGCAGTGATTTCTGATGGTAAGCCGCAGATTACCGGTAACTTCACCGAGCAGGAGGCGAAGGCTCTCGCTGATCAGCTCAAGTACGGTGCCCTGCCGATTAGCTTCACGATCCAGTCGGAGCAGCAAATTTCTGCGACCCTGGGTTCGGAGCAGCTGCGTGTGGGTCTGCTGACCGGCCTGATTGGTCTGCTGCTGGTGTTTGTCTACTCGCTGTTCCAGTACCGTCTGCTGGGCTTTGTGACGATTGCTTCGCTGATTGTTGCGGGCATCATTTCGTATGAGGCGATTGCACTGCTGGGCTGGGCGTTGAACTACCGCCTGTCCCTGGCTGGTGTGGCGGGTCTGATTGTAGCGATTGGTGCTACAGCTGACTCGTTTATCGTCTACTTTGAGCGTATCCGTGATGAGATCCGTGCGGGCCGCACGATCCCGTCGGCGGTGAACCACGGTTGGCAGCGTGCATCCCGCACTATTTTGGCGTCGAAGGCTGTGAACCTGCTGGCTGCTGTGGTGCTGTACGTGGTGTCGGTCGGTTCGGTGAAGGGCTTCGCGTTCACCCTTGGTTTGACTGCGATTGCTGACCTTGTGGTCGTGTACCTGTTCACCCACCCGATGCTGACTCTGCTGGCGAATACTCGTTACTTCGGTGAGGGTCACCGCCACTCGGGCTTGTCGCCTGAGTCGCTGGGTGCTACGCCGCTGTACCGTGGTGCCGGTCGCCTCCGCACCCCGGAGGAGAAGCAGCTGAGCATTGCTGAGCGTCGCCGTGCAGAGCGTGCTGCCGCTGAGGCTGACGAGTCTGCTTCTGATGAGAAGAAGGAGAGCTAAGCATGGCTACCGATGTGAAACCTAATGCTTTTGCCCGCTTCGGTAATGACCTGCATTCGGGTGCCCGCTCGTACCCCTTCGTGGGTAAGCGCCGCCTGTGGCTGCTGCTTGCGGCTGTGCTGATGGCGGTTTCGGTTCTGATTCCGGCTGTTGGTGGCGGCTTCAACCTGGGTATTGATTTCCGTGGCGGTTCGGAGTTCGTGGTCTCGAAGACCGCGCACGTTGATACTGCTACGGGTGAGCGCATTATTCACGAGAAGGCGAAGGACGCTTCGGATGTTCGCGTGACCAATATTGCGCCGGGTACGATTCGTGCCCAGATGAGCAAGCTCAGCGATGATGAGACTCTGCAGGTGAAGGCGGCTTTGCAGAAGGGTTACGGCGTCTCTGAGAATGACGTGACCTCTTCGTTTGTGGGCCCGACCTGGGGTGCGGATGTGACCCGTCAGGCGTTCTGGGGTCTGGTCGCGTTTGTGGTGCTTGCGCTGATTGGTATGGCGTTCTACTTCCGCACCTGGAAGATGTCGCTGGCGTCTATTGCGGGTCTGTTCTTCACCGTGGTGGTAACGGTTGGCCTGTACGCCGCGTTCGGCTTCGAGATCACTCCGAGTGCAATTATTGGTTTCTTGACGATTCTGAGCTACTCGCTGTACGACTCGGTGGTGGTGTTCGATAAGATCCGTGAGAACACCGAGGATGTGCTGGAACGCCGTGACGCGACCTTTGCCGAGCAGATTAACCTGGCGGTGAACCAGACTCTGGTCCGTTCGATTAACACCGCTATTGTGGGTGTTCTGCCGGTGGGCGCGATCCTGTTCATTGGTGCGTTCATCCTGGGTGCGGGTACTCTGCAGGACCTGTCCCTGTCCCTGTTCGTGGGTATTCTGGTGGGCATGTTCGGTACGCTGTTTGTGTCTGCTCCGCTGTATGCTTCGCTGCGTTTGGGTGAGGCTCAGATTCGTGAGCACACCGCGAAGGTGGAGAGCGGCAGCTTCAAGGACGCTGAGGCTGCTGACGGTGACTCTTCGGAGGAGCCCGCCGAGGCTGAGAAGGCAGCTAAGCCCGCGAAGACTGAGGAGTCCGAGGATTCCGCAGGGGACGAGAAGGCAACCGAAAAGCCCGCTAAGAAGCCGGCACGTGCAACCATTGAGATTCACCGCGTGAACCTGAACGGTTAGCCAACGTTCCGCCAGCGCTACTGGCGTTACTAACGATAGGGGAGTCGATACCGAAAAGGTGTCGGCTCCCCTTTAGTGTGCCCGATTATTTCCTAAACAACGCGCTCTGGTGTGTTAAAACGTCGCATAGTTTGGCGCGTTCCAGACCGCTGGGTAGGATAAGAAGTGAAGATACTGTGCGCTCGCGTTTGAGCCTGCTGATAGCTGGTTTAGCCGGTGTAGCCCTCAATGATGAGGAACTTGAGTGTGCGGCTGATTATCTTGAGTCCGAAGGAGCCTGGAATGAGTGCAGAACCTGCCGTGAACACCAACGCTGAGAACCCTGCAGGGACCGCCGAGAAGCCCGCGGTTCGGCCCGCTGGCCCGATTCCTCTGCCGGAAACTGATTCGTCTGACGCAAAGAAGAAACGCGGCTCGCACCGCGTCATGGCTGCTGGCGGACGTGTGCCGAACCGTCTGGTCTTCGGTAGCCGCAGCAGCAAGATGGAAGCCTCCGACTCGCACGGCGGCACCATCCGTTTCTCCCCGATGATTGCGCCGGTCGTGCGTGCCGTGCGCCGCTACCACCCGGACGAAGACATCCAGGTGTTGCAGCGCGCCTACGAGGTGGCGAACCGCTGCCACGAGGGTCAGAAGCGTAAGAGTGGCGACCCGTACATCACCCACCCGGTGGCTGTGACCGCCATTCTTGCAGAGATGGGCGCGGCCGGCCCCGTGCTCGCCGCCGGCCTGCTACACGATACCGTGGAAGACACCGACTACACGATGGAGCAGCTTACCGAAGAGTTCGGTGAGGAGGTCGCCTACCTGGTCGACGGCGTGACCAAGCTGGACAAGATGACCTACGGCGAGAACGCCTCCATTGAGACGATCCGCAAGCTCGTGCTATCCATGAGCAAAGACATCCGCGTGCTGCTCATCAAGCTTGCCGACCGCCTGCACAACGCCCGCACCTGGCGTTTCGTGCCGCAGGCTTCCGCCGCGAAGAAGGCGGAGGAGACCCTGAAAATTTACGCGCCGCTCGCGCACCGCCTGGGCCTGAACACGATCAAGTGGGAGCTGGAGGACCTGTCCTTCGCCGCCATGAGCCCGGAAATTTACGCCGAAATGGTGCGCATGGTCGGCGAACGCACCCCCGCCCTCGAAAAGTTCCTGAACGAGGCGCGCACCAAGATCAAGGAGCGCCTGGCACAGGTCGGCATTGAGGCAACCGTGACGGGCCGCCCCAAGCACTACTATTCGATTCATCAGAAGATGAAGACGAAGGGCCGCAGCTTCGACGAGATTAACGACATCCTCGCCGTGCGCATCATGGTCGAGGAAGAGGCGGAATGCTACACCGTGCTCGGCCACGTGCTGTCCCTGTGGCCGTCGATGACTGGCCGTTTCAAGGACTACATTAAGAACCCGAAGAACAACAACTACCAGTCGTTGCACCTGACCGTGTACGGTCCGGGTAACCTGCCGCTTGAGATTCAGATCCGCACCTACAAGATGCACGAAGAAGCTGAGTACGGTGTGGCGGCGCACTGGCGCTACAAGGCGGCGTCGCGCGGCGAGAAGGTCGCGGCTCGTGGCGGCGCGCCCGCGAAGGACCCGAAGGAGCCGGGCACCCAGACCTCGGCGATGATGAACGTCGGCATCCTGCAGTCCATTGCCGAGATTTCGAACTCCAACCCCGAGTCGGAGAAGTTCTACGAGTCGCTCGCGGACACCCTCGACACCGACGAAATCGTCGTACTCACCCCCAACGGCGAGGCAATCGCCCTGCCCAACGGCTCCACCCCCGTGGACTTCGCCTACGCCATCCACAGTGAAGTCGGCGACCGCACCGTCGGCGCGAAGGTCAACGGCCGCCTGGTGCCGCTGCACACGGTCCTGCCCACGGGCGCGACCGTGGAGATCATGACCACGAAGAACGAAGACGCCGGCCCCAGCGAGGACTGGCTGAAGTTCGTTCGCTCCTCACGCGCTCGCACGAAGATCCGCCAGTACTTCGCGAAGGAACGCCGCCTGGAGGCGCTACTCGCTGGCCGCGAGATGCTCACCAAGAGCATGCGCAACAGTGAGCTGCCGTTGCAGAAGATGATGAGCCCGGAGATCATGACTCAGGTGGCTCAGCTGCTGCATAAGAACGATGTGGCGTCGCTGTACCGTGCGATTGGTGAACACGAGATCGCGCCGAAGCAGGTCATTGACACCCTTGTTGAGGTGCACCGCGGCGACGAGCCGGCACCCGAGGTTGAGGTCAGCGACTTTGACGAGACGCTGCTGAAGTCGACCCGCAAGGCGATTGGCGATAACGGCGTGATTGTGCCGGGTGCTGAGGGTGTGCTGACGAAGATTGCGCGCTGCTGCACCCCGGTCCCGCCGGATGACATTATCGGCATTGTGACCCGCTATAACGGCATTTCGGTGCATCGCCGTGACTGCCCGAACATGCGTAACGCTGACGAGGAGCCGCGCGTGACTACGGTTGAGTGGGCGTCTTCGCCGACCGCTACGTACCGTGTGCAGATTCAGGTGGAGGCGCTGGACCGTAAGGGCCTGCTGAGCGACCTGATTCGTGCGATTTCTGAGTCGGGCGTGAACATTCTGGATGCGCGCGTGCACACGTCGGAGGATCGTACCGTGGTGGACCGCTTCGCCCTGGAGCTGGGGGACCGCTTCATGCTGGAGCACGTGCTGAACGTGGTCCGTAACGTGACGGGCGTGTACAAGGCGTACCGCCTGACCGGCGCGAAACCCTCGGAAGCGTAGGCTCCTTAGAATTATCCTTCTGTGTTGATTCGGGGTGCTGGTTTTTGTACTCTTGAATTAACCGTTCGGCCCGCTACTCTTGATGGAGTAGACGGGCCGGATTTCTATTTTCTGGTCTTTACGCCCAGAAGCCACATGTGTTCCGAACACATGTGGCTTTTCGCCGTTTATGGGGAGGGGTGGCACAGCATCAACCCGGCTCTACGCTACTGACCAGCCCCTCTGCACAGCGCCGATTTTCGGTCATGAGCTAGTGACTTTGGTGGGGGTTAAAACCCCAGCCCAAAGTCACTAACCCATGGTCGAAGTCCGTAACCTATGACCGAATTTTCTGTGCGGTGGGGAGGGCAATGGCGGGGGGTGCACCTCCAGAAAAGCCCTTGTCACGCAATATTTTTTTGCGTATTTTCTCCGGCGCGAGCGGTGCAGCCCCTTATCTTGTCAGGGGTGCCCCGTACCTTAGGCTGTAGAGAACAATGACGCGTTCTCATTCCTCCATCGAACGACCAAAGGAGAAACCCATGTACACGGATGGCTACTACAGCGATGAAGACTTCCGCACCTTCTGCTCCGGCCAGGACGCCGCCAACATCGACGACTTCTTCACCGACAACGGCGAATACCTCATGGAACACCTGCCCGAAGTCACCGACCGCGAGTTCCTCGCCGGCCTCCGCTACGGTAACCGTTGCGATGCTCTCTGCCAGAGCGGATACGCCCTCGACGAGGCAGAAGATGCCCTCCGCGACATGTACGCGCTCGCCGTCTGAGCCGGGATGCGGTGGACCCGCCGGGGGAGTAGGGCCCTGCATTTTGGCGATGTGATGGCCTGACGGAAGTGGCTTCGTTGCCGTAAGAGTATAGGCATCGTTGCGGTAGGCAAATGTTGTTTGATAGCGAAAATAATGTATTGCGGTTTTTTGACTGTCATAAACCGCAAAAGAGTGCAAACATGGCTAAATTTCCTGTAGGGTGGTTCTGGGACTCATAGTGATGCGCCGGTGCATTGATAGCGTAGGAAACCTCGTCTGGTCGCTTTTGGATACGTTGCTGTACCTAAAGAAAGCTTCTCGACTAGCACATACACACCATCACCGACGATTGGAGCACCCAATGGGACCTGATTCCGCTTTGACCCGCCGCACCCTGCTGAGCGGCGGCGCACTATTCAGCCTGACCGGCCTGCTCGCGGCATGCGGCCAGCAGGCCGCTAATGAGGCTGCCGGCTCGACTTCTTCCGGCGCACCGAGCGAGACTGCTTCGGCAACTGCTGGGGCTACCGATGCGTCTTCGGCCTCGGCGACCCCGAGCCCGGTCATTACCCGCGGCTACTCCGGTGGCTCGAAGGCACCCGACGGTGAGTACCGCAAGGCGGACGGTTACGGCCCGGCCCAAAATGTCCCTCTTCCGAAGGCTAAGCCGCAACAGTACCCTGAAACCTTCGCTGGGCTGCGTGAGATGATGACTGATTGGGTCAGGGCCCGTAACTACGGTATTCAGACTGGTGATATGCAGTATGTATGGCCCTATATGTTGAATACCTACGAGAAGGATATTAAGTTCCTCAAGGATATCGAGGGTCTTTATCAGCGCGGTGGTTGGGTTATTGCGGGAACATCAGATTTTCAAGCAGAGAGCACCCTCAATTACGACGATAAAGCAAAAGAGTATTGGGTTCTTACTCGGCGCCTTTGGACCTACGCCATCTATGTCAACCCTGATGGAAGCAGGACGGAGCATTCTAATACCAAGCATGATAATGAAATTTTCATGATGCGTTATCGCTATAAGGACGGGTATTGGTATCTTTCTGGTTACGTTTCCAATAAGCAGCTTCGCGAACAAGGAGTTATTAAATAATGCATAAAAAACGACTATCCCTATTTTGTGTAACATGTGTTATAGGATTTATTGGCCCCGCTTCACATCTAATTTACGCTTTAGAGGATACCTCAGATAGCAACAATCACAGTATTTCCGATGTAAAATCGCCATATAGCGTTCCCTCTTCATATGATGACGTAGATGATATAGCTCAGACAAATGCTTATCCTAATCATGAATCTGCCCAAGATAATCTTATAGCTGCAGATCAACAGCAGCAGCAAAAGTTTGAGGAAACTCACCAGGTCGCAAATGACGGCCTAGGCGGTCAATATTACGCTTCAACCACCGATAAAGATTCCTGCGTTACTCCTGATAACCGACCAGGGCGATATTCTCACACCCGCATGATGCTCGACGACGGCAACGACTACACCGGATACTACAGCCCCTCCGGCCTCGGCACCTTCTGCATCCCAGCAGAATCCCGCACCCTAACCGCCAATAACCCCGGAGAGCCCCGCAAGCCAAGTCCTGCCGAGATGCTTCAAGAAATTGAAGACAAATTCGCACACACCGACATCCGACCCCCGATTCTCAAACAGTCCTATAACTCCGGTAACGGCACCGGTAGGGCTAAGGGCGACCCGAATGTTTATAAGGGCGACAACATCAACTTCTACGCTGAAGCCCCGACCGCTTCTTGGGAAGGTGAGCTTTCGGTCGGTCATGTTGAAATCGAGTCTTACCCGGTACAAATGACCGTCCAGTACGGCAACGGTGACGAGGGCACGTCATACACCATTGGCGAACCTATTTACCCGAAGTCAGGCTCGAAAGCACGACCGACTGCGACCAGTTATGTGTATAAGCGTTCGGGTAATTTCCACGCGTATGCGACGGTATCTTATGCTGGCCGTTACCGGGTTAATGGTGGCTCATGGCAGGCTCTGCGTACTGTCGTTAAGAAGGATACCGTTGACCCACTACTGGTGCGTGTGTGGTGGGTTGATGTGGGCCGTGTGGCCGGCTCCTGCGAAGAGGATGACACCCGCTGGGGCTGCAAGAACGACCCGACGATGGGTAAGAAGGATAACCTGAACCCGCGTCTGCGCAAGGCCGATATTCGTACCGGCCAGCGATGGCACCTGAACGATAATGGCGACGGGGATACGGAGTATTCGTTGCATCGTTCCTGGCCTGACATGTAAAGCCGCCCCGTGGGTCTTACGCTGAGAAGCCACATGTTCGCCGAGAAGCCACTTCTTTGGTGGCTTTTCGAAACACATGTGGCTTCTCAGCTATCTGGTTCTTCCCTTCGGTTGGTTAGTCTTCCGGTTTATAACCAGCTACCTCTATTCACACTTCACACCGATATGAGGAGTGTTCTCCTATGACTTCCGTTTTTCTTACCCGCCGAGCGTTGTTGAACGGCGGCGCGTTCCTGGGCTTGAGTGCTCTGCTTGCGGCCTGTGGCCAGCAGGCAAATAACGAGGCGGCAGCTACTGCATCTGCAGCGCCGAGCGAGACTGCTTCAGCTTCTGCTGCGGCTTCTGAATCTGCATCAGCTTCGGCAACCCCGAGCCCTGTCATTACCCGCGGATACTCCGGCGGCTCCAAAGCGCCCGACGGCGAGTACCGTAAAGCCGATGGCCACGGTCCTGCACAGAACGTTCCCAACCCCCGTAATGAGCCCGCTCAGTATCCTGAGACTGAAGAAGGTCTTATGAAGATGATGCAAGACTGGGTGGTTGCCCATAACTACGGTATTCAGACTGGCGAGTGCTCATACGTGAAAAAATATGTCTCTGAAGATACCGAAGAATATAAATTCTATGGGTATGTTGAAGGCCTCTACCAGCGTGGAGGTTGGGTAATTGAAGGACTCGACGCTTATCAGCAGGAAGGCGCTTTTACATTCAACGCCGAAACCCAAGAATATACATTGATAACACGCCATCTGTGGACATACGCAATATACGTTGAGCCCAATGGTCACACAACGACAAATAAAAATACTGCAGACGATGATGATTTATGTGCTTTTGTCTTGACTTTCAAAGGTGGCTATTGGCGAATCGTAGATACACTGTCCCAAAATGATCTGGTCTCAAGAGGGCTTATATAACGAAGTATTTTTCTGAACCGATATTCATCACCGATATAAGGAATACATTTCCATGACTTCCGTTTTTCTTACTCGCCGCGCAATGCTGAGCGGCGGTACCCTTCTGGGTCTTGGTACCCTGCTTGCGGCGTGTGGCCAGCAGGCAAATAACGAGGCGGCAGCCACCGCATCCGCAGCACCGAGCGAAACGGCCTCGGCGTCTGCGGCAGCATCTGATGCAGCTTCTGCTTCTGCTACCCCTAGCCCGGTCATTACCCGCGGCTACTCCGGCGGTTCCAAAGCACCTGACGGTGAATACCGCAAAGCTGATGAGCACGGTCCGGCGCAGAACGTTCCTCTCCCCAAGGCTAAGCCACAACAGTACCCTGAGACCTTCGCTGGTCTGCGGGAAATGATGCGGGACTGGATTAAGGCCCGCAACTACGGTATCCAGACTGGTGATATGCAGTACGTAAGGCCGTACATGCTGGATACCTTCAAAAGCGATATCGAATTCCTCAACTCCATCGAAAAACTTTACAAAGAGGGCGGCTGGGTTATTGAAGGAACCTCGGAATACCAAGCCGAAAGCGATCTCATGTATGACGAAGAAGCCAAAGAATATTGGGTTCTCATCCGACGTTTGTGGACTTACGGGCTATACATTCATCCGAATGGAAAAATGCGTAAACGAGCCAACACTGGCAATGAAAACGAAACTTTCATGTTCCGTTACCGTTACAAGGATGGTTACTGGTATTTGTCTGAGTACCGCTCTAATGAAGAGCTCCGTAAACAGGGATTTATCCAGTAGTCCTTTGTAACTCGCACATCACACCGATATGAGGAGTATCCTCTATGACTTCCACTCTTTTGACTCGCCGCGCAATGCTGAGCGGCGGCGCACTTGTGGGCCTGGGCGCCCTGCTTGCTGCGTGCGGCCAGCAAGCGAATAACGAGGCGGCACCGAGCGAGACCGCTTCGGCGTCTGCTGCGGCTTCTGCGCCTGAGTCTCCTTCGGCGAGTGCTACCCCGTCTACTGTCCGCGGCTACTCGGGAGGCTCAAAGGCACCCGATGGGGAGTACCGCCCGGCTGATAAGTACGGTCCGGCACAGAACGTACCGAAACCCAATGCTCCTGAAGAGGGTTATAATGAAAAGTCTCTAGAGGGCATGCGCAAGACGATGGATGCCTGGATCTTGTGGGCAAATTACGGCACCGAAACCGGTGATTTCACAAAAGCACGCCAGTTTATGTCGCCTTCATATGAAAACGAATTGAAAGCGTATGAGGATATTGAGGATCTCTACGCTAGTGGTGGTTGGGTCATTGGAGGAGTAGACCATTTTATTGCGGACGGTAACCCCTGGTCAGAAGACGGTGAAACCTACTTCTGGAAGGCTTACCGCGAATGGGACTACGAGACCTATGTTGAATCTGATGGAAGTTGGCGCCGCTGGGAAAATAAGGACAAGACTAAGAACACCTTCAAATTTGAACTGAAGCACAACGGCCAGAAATGGGAAATCATGAATTATGAGCCCGTCGATGACTAGCCCCTCCACGCGCGCCTAAAAGTCCGTACCTTGCAGACAACCCGCAGACCGCAGGCACGCAGAAGCCACATGTGTTTCGAGAAACCACGATAGTGGTGGCTTCTCGAAACACATGTGGCTTCTCGGTGTTATTCAGGCAGTAACCCGGGGCACTAGCATCCAACAGCCAGCGCCCCGGGCACCCGTTGGCTAGACCCTAGTTGCCGAAGCCCTGCAGGGTTGCGGCCCAGGCGCGGCGCGCCTCCAAAGCTTCCTTGGCCTTGGCGATCTTCTTGGAGTCGCCGCCCTTCTCAGCTGCGGCGAGCTCTGCCTCCAGCTCGGCGAGGGAGTCCTCAATCTGAGCGAGCAGGGAGTTCGCGCGTGCCGCCTTGGCGGGGTCGTTGCGCTTCCACTTTGCCTCTTCAGCGCCGTTGATTTCGTCCTGAATACGGCGCAGCTCGCCATCCACGCGACGCAGGTCGTTGCGGGGCACGCGGCCAGCCGCATCCCAGCGATCCAGAATCTTCTCGAAGGCGGCCTTCGCTGCCTCAATATCCTCAACGGGCAGGAGCGCGCGGGCCTCCTCCAGCAGTGCCTCCTTGACCTTCAGGTTTTCGGCGTAGACTGCGTCCTGCGCGGCCTCAGCCTCGTGGCGGGCGTTGAAGAACACGTCCTGAGCGGCGCGGAAACGAGCCCACAGCTTGTCGTCCTCACGGCGGTGACCGCGCGGAACCTGCTTCCAGGCGCGCATCAGCTCACCGTACGCGCGGGAGGTTTCAGACCAATCGGTCGAGGTGGACAGCTCCTCGGCGCGAGCAATCAGCTCTTCCTTCGCGCGCTTGATGCGTGCGTTGCGGTCGTCCAGCTGGGAGAAGTGTGCGCGGCGGTTGCGGTCGAAGGTGGTGCGGGCGGCGCGGAAACGCTTCCACAGCTCGTCCTCCACGCTCTTGGCCAGGTGAATCTCGCGCTGAGCCTTCTTCCACGCCTCGAACAGCTCGTTCATGCGGGCGTGCGAGTTCTTCCAGTGAATCTGGTCGGGGTCCTGGCCGGCAATCTTCTCGGCCTCGGCCACAATCTCTTCACGCACGGCCAGGGCACGTTCGCGGTTCTCGGTGCGGGCCTGCTGCTGCTTCTCGCCAAGTTCGGCGATCTGCTCAGCGAGGGAGACGAGGCGCTTCTGCAGGCCGGAGTAGTCGCCGACCATGTTGCGCACGCCAATCTGCGAGCCGATGGAGGCGATGCCCTTCTGCAGATCCGCGGCGGGGGCGTTATTAGCCAGGCGCGACTCGAGCAGGGCGACCTGCGCCTCAACGTTTTCAAACTTACGGGCGAAGTAGCTGAGCGCTTCATCTTCGGATGCGCCGGGCAGCTGACCTACGGCGTACTCTTCGCCATCGACAATGACGAAGACGTGGCCGTCCTCGGAGACGCGACCAAACTGGCGGGCCTTCTCGAGGTTTACAGTGTCGTCGGATTTGGTAGTCACCGCTATAACTCTTTCACTCGGGGGTGCCGGATGCGGGGAGCGCCTTCGCGCCGTCTCGCCGAGGCGTGGGCCGCGGCCAGCCGCGGGGCACCCGTTGGGTTGTGCGTGTGCACCTCCTAAGCATAGCCGGTACGGGCCTCGCGTGAGTAGTGTCCGGTCGTGTTGTGTTCGTGGCGAACCGCCCGCCGCCGCACATGTGGGCTCCAGCTATTCCGTTGAGCCGCTACCCGCGTTGCCTCCGTTGCCGCGCATGCGAACCGCCGCCGCTACGCGTGCCCGCGGGTGCTTCGGCTTGAATCGACCAACTGGCCCCTGCGGAGGGCCGCCGCCGGCATCACTCACACCGGCAATCAGTCAGGTAGTACCATCCCGGCGCATCGCTTCGGCCCCTAATCGCCGTCGTCACGTTCAGGCGCGCCGCTCGCGAGTGTTGGCACGGGGACGAGCGGTTCACTCTGTCCGCGTGCGAGCCCCCGCCGTGCGTGCGGGTGTTGGTATGATGATAGATATGCCCGGCACCGTAGAGCGCCGGGGTTTTGTTGTCGAGTTCTTTATCAAGGAGTAGAGCGCATGGCTCGCAAGGCGTCGCTGTCTGGTTTCCCCGAGTATCTTCCGGCTGAACGACTGGTTGAGAACCACGTTCTCGACACCCTGCGTGAGACTTTTGAGCTGCACGGTTTTTCCCCGATTGAGACTCGTTCGGTAGAGACCATCGAGCAGCTGCTGCGCAAGGGCGAAATCGACAAGGAAGTGTACGCCATCTCGCGCCTGCAGGAGGACGACTCCGCGAAGGCCAAGGAGAAGCTGGCGCTGCACTTTGACCTGACCGTGCCGTTTGCCCGCTACGTGGTGGAGAACGCCGGCTACCTGAACTTCCCGTTCTCGCGTTACCAGATTCAGAAGGTCTGGCGTGGCGAGCGCCCGCAGGAGGGCCGCGCCCGCGAGTTCACCCAGGCGGATATTGACGTGGTTGGCGACGGCAAGCTGCCGTTCCGTTACGACGTGACCCTCGCACTGGTCGTTGTCGATGCGCTGTCGAAGCTGCCGATTCCCGATTTCAAGCTGCGCGTGAATAACCGCAAGCTGGCCGAGGGCTTCTACCTGGGCCTGGGCCTGACCGACACCGCGGCCGTGCTGCGCTCCATCGACAAGCTGGAGAAAATTGGTCCCGAGCGCGTGGCCGAGGAGCTTCAGTCCGAGGCCGGTGCGAGCGCGGAGGCTGCCGCGGCTGCCCTGGAGCTGGCCCAGATTCGTACCGAGGATGCATCCTTCGTGGAGCAGGTGCGTGAGCTGGCCGCCAAGTATTCGGTGGAGCACGAGCTGCTGGATCAGGGTCTTGCCGAACTGGCCGAGGTCATTGAGGAGGCGGCCCGCCGTGCGCCGGGTAAGGTGCTGGCCGACCTGTCGATTGCCCGCGGCCTGGACTACTACACCGGCACCGTATACGAGACCGTGCTGGTCGGCCACGAGTCGCTGGGTTCGATTTGCTCGGGTGGTCGCTACGAGTCGCTGGCCTCGAACGGCAAGAAGACCTACCCGGGCGTGGGCCTGTCCATCGGTGTGACCCGAGTGGTGGCTCGCATCCTGTCGCAGGGCTTCGCGCAGGCGAGCCGCAAGGTGCCTTCGGCCGTGTTCGTGGCCCTGACGAATGATGAGGGCTGGTCCGCCGCGAACGATGTTGCGGATGCACTGCGCGCCCGCGGCATCGCCTGCGAGGTTTCAGCGAACGCCGCGAAGTTCGGCAAGCAGATTAAGTACGCCGAGAAGCGCGGTATTCCGTTTGTGTGGTTCATCTCTTCGGATGAGTCGGGCGCCCCGGTTCACGAGGTGAAGGATATCCGTTCGGGTGAGCAGGTGCCCGCCGACCCGAATTCGTGGATGCCGCCGGCTGAGGACCTGCACGTTCAGATTGTGCGTGCTGAGGGCCTGTAAATAGTAGGGCTGTAATACCCGTATTATCTGGCCGCTGTAATTTTAAGCCCGTATAGATGTGTACCCGCCCGGTGGGTGGGTTAGTCGCATCTGCGGTGGGTCTTAACCACCCCAAACGCGGCTAAACCACCCACAAACCGAAACCGCGACCCATTGAGAGGCGACCGGGTTCACCGCAGAAGCAACCTCCGCAGGTGCGCCACGACTTCCCGTTCTTTCTGGAAGATATCGGCCCAGGTCAGGTGTATAACCGTCCATCCGGCGCGGGTGAGCGCCCGGTCGCGGGCCGCCTCCTGCCGGTCTCGACCCGGGTAATCGACGTACTTCTGCTCGCCGTCAAACTCGAGAATGACCCGTAGCTCGGGCCAGGCGAAATCCGTTCGGTAGCGTCGACCCTCGCACACAATCGGGTACTGGGTCACGGGGGAGGGCAGCTCGTGCTCCATGAGTAGGCACCGAGTGAGGCTTTCGCCGGCCGACTCGCTGGATGCATCCATCGCCCGAACAACGAGCGGCCCATTCGAGCGGCCGCGCCTCGTAAGGTGCGTGAGGGCGTCGGTCACAGCCTCGGGCGTTAGGAGCCCCCGCCGCATCACGGAGTCGGTCAGCACCACGGCGTTCCGAAAAGGCATGGTCCGCACGCAATCCTGCAGCGTGCGAGTCACTGTTGTGACGGGAATGGATGTGCCCGGAATTATGGTCACCTCGCCGGGGTCAAGAGTAAATCGGTACCGACGGATTCGCCCTCGGTCCGAGGGACTTTTAGCATTGCTGCACACGTTGAGCCTTGCCGGAACGGCTATCAGGTCGAGCCCCCAGAGCACCGCGGCTGATTCGTGCGAGAAGATTCCTCGAAGGCCGGCCTTGTGGGCGGCGATGCATCGTACTCGAAGCCGATCATCGTCTCGAAGGCCGGTAGCGTCAGAGGCGTAGATGTAGGCTCCTCGCTGAATACGTTGCAGGGTCCCGGAGGCTATCAGTCTGTTGACTTCCCTCGCGCCGATTCCCCGCAGTTTAAGGATGCGCGTGGTCAGCACAAGGGAGTACAGTTCGACGGTTCGTGGGGTGGAGACGGTTAGGGAGTTCATACCCATCAGGCTGTCATGTTGTGGCCGTTGCACGTGGCGAAAATCAAAATCTGTGGATAACTCGGCTGAAGACGAAGAAGGTTGCCCATCCACAGGGGAGGGGTTCGTCCCGTCGGGTGGATTCTGGGTGATCTAGTATCGGGGTCTGAGTAGTCCGGCGGGTGGTTTACTCACTTGAAACATGGTTTAGTCGCATCTGCGGTGGGTCTTAACCACCCCAAACGCGGCTAAACCACCCACAAACCCAAACCGCCCCTCGCAGCCCTACCAACCTCCTTCCGCGAGAGAATCCATACCCCGGCCCGGCAAGACGGGCTACAATGGATGAGGCGCACGCAGTGTGCGCATATCATCAACCGCGAGTACCCGGCTACTGTCTATAGTCGTGAGGTGCCCGCTATGAAAGGAATGTCTGTGCTTCGCACTCACACCAACGGCGAGCTGACCGCCGCAAACATTGGAGAGACCGTCACCCTGACCGGTTGGGTGGCTCGTCGCCGCGACCACGGTGGTGTCGCCTTCGTTGACCTGCGTGACCGCGAGGGTGTCACCCAGTGCGTTTTCCACAACGAGGCTGACTTCGAGCACCTGCGCAACGAGTACGTTCTGCGCGTGACCGGTAAGGTTTCCAAGCGCCCGGAGGGTAACGAGAACCCGAACCTGGCCACCGGTGAGATTGAGGTTGAGGTGTCCACCGTTGAGGTGCTGAACACCGCGGCCCCGCTGCCTTTCCAGATTGACGAGCACGTTGAGGTGGGTGAGGAGGCGCGCCTGCGCTACCGCTACCTGGACCTTCGCCGCCCGGAGCCGGCTCGCATCATGCGCCTGCGTTCGGAAGCGAACCGTGCGGCACGCAACCTGCTGGCCGAGGACGGCTACATTGAGGTTGAGACCCCGACCCTGACCCGTTCCACCCCCGAGGGTGCACGCGACTTCCTGGTGCCGGCTCGTCTGGCTCCGGGTTCGTGGTACGCTCTGCCGCAGTCCCCGCAGCTATTCAAGCAGCTACTGCAGGTGGGCGGTATTGAGAAGTACTACCAGATTGCCCGCTGCTACCGTGACGAGGACTTCCGCGCCGACCGTCAGCCCGAGTTCACCCAGCTGGACATTGAGGCTTCGTTCATTGACCAGGAAGACATCATTGACCTGGGCGAGCGCATCGTTGAGGCTGTGTGGAACCTGATTGATGTGAAGGTTCCCCGCCCGATTCAGCGCATGACCTACAAGGATGCGATGGAGAAGTACGGTTCGGACAAGCCCGACCTGCGCTTCGGCCTGGAGCTGACCGAGCTGACCGAGTACTTCAAGGACACCACTTTCCGCGTGTTCAAGGCTCCCTACGTGGGCGCCGTGGTGATGCCCGGTGGCGCATCCCAGCCCCGCCGCACCCTGGATGCTTGGCAGGAGTGGGCTAAGCAGCGCGGCGCTAAGGGCCTGGCTTACGTTCTCATTCAGGAGGACGGTGAGCTGACCGGTCCGGTGGCTAAGAACATTACCGACGCTGAGCGCGAGGGTCTGGCCGCCGCAACCGGCGCAAAGCCCGGCGACTGCATCTTCTTCGCCGCTGGTGAGGCTAAGGCTTCCCGCGCCCTGCTGGGTGCTGCCCGCGTTGAGATTGGTCACCGTACCGGCCTGATTAAGGACGGCGAGTGGTCCTTCGTGTGGGTTGTTGACGCCCCCATGTTCGAGTCTGCTGCTGAGGCTACCGAGTCCGGTGACGTGGCTCTGGGCCACTCCGCATGGACCGCCGTGCACCACGCGTTTACCTCCCCGAAGCCCGAGTTCCTGGACACCTTCGACACCGATCCGGGTTCGGCTCTGGCCTACGCTTACGACATTGTCTGCAACGGTAACGAGATTGGTGGCGGTTCGATCCGTATTCACCGCCGTGACGTGCAGGAACGCGTGTTTGGCGTGATGGGCATTGGTGAGGAAGAGGCTCAGGAGAAGTTCGGCTTCCTGCTGGATGCGTTCAAGTACGGCGCACCGCCCATGGGTGGTATTGCGTTCGGTTGGGACCGTGTCGTGTCTCTGCTGGCTGGCGTTGATTCGATTCGCGAGGTTATTGCGTTCCCGAAGACCGGTAACGGTTATGATCCGCTGACCGCCGCACCCGCTCCGATTACTCCGGAGCAGCGTAAGGAAGCCGGCGTGGACTTCAAGCCGAAGAAGAAGGACGAGGAGTAATCTTCTCCAGTCTTTGGTCGTGCGCCCCGTGCGGGGTGTGAGGCGTGCGGCGATTACCCGGCGGGGCATTGAGTCTTGAGCTTTGAGCTCCGGGCTGTGAGGCTCGGGTCTTGCCGGGGTCGCCGTTGAGGGTGGGCTGTGTATTCTGCTGTGCAGGGTCGCAGCCCACCTTTTTGTCAATGGATACGCGAGAGAACAGCGGGAGGGGAGCATGCGCATCCTGATTGCCGGCCCGAGCGGTAGCGGTAAGACGACGTTTGCGGCGCGGTTGGGGCGCATCCTGGACATTCCACACATGGAGATGGACTCGTTGCATTGGGGTCCGAACTGGACTCCGCGCCCTAGTTTTGAGGCGGATGTTCAGGCGCTCATTGAGCGGCCTGCGTGGATTACGGAGTGGCAGTATCCGCAGGTGCGCGGCCGCCTGCTGGAGCGTGCGGATGTGGTGATTTACCTGCGCTATAGCCGCGCGGTGGTCATGTGGCGTGTGGTTCGTCGGACGGTGCGCCGCGCGGTGACGGGTCAGAAGCTGTGGGCTGATAACGTGGAACCGCCGCTGAAGAATATTCTGCGGGACCCGGACAACATGATTCGGTACACGTGGAGGAGTTACCCGCACGTGGGCCAGCTGCTGGCGGAGGCTCGCGGGCAGCATCTGCAGAAGCGTTTTATCGAGTTCCGTACCCCGCGGGCGGCGAACCAGTTTTTGCGTGCCGTGCAGCTGCGCGGCGTGCTCTGAGGAGGCTGCCTCTAGAACTGCGGCTCCTTTTAAACAGACCGCCGCGGATGGTTTCGAAAGAGATGCGCGAGCCAAGCGAAAGCCGGCTCCATGATGAAAGGTGAACGATGCGAGTAGTTATTCAGCGCGTGACCCGCGCGGCGGTGCGCGTGAACGGCGAGACGGTCGGCGCGATTGACCGGCCCGGCTACCTGGTACTGGTCGGTATCACGCACGGCGACGGCGCGGCCCAGATTGCGAAGCTTGCCGATAAGACCGCAAACCTGCGCCTGCTGGAGGGGGAGAAGTCCCTGCTGGATGAGGGCGCGCCCGTGCTGGCGGTCAGCCAGTTCACCCTCTACGGGGATGCGAAGAAGGGCCGCCGCCCCTCCTGGTCTGCCGCCGCGCCCGGTGCGGTGAGTGAGCCGCTGTTCAACGACTACGTTCAGGCGCTGCGCGGCCACGGCCTGCACGTTGAGACGGGCGTGTTCGGCGCGGACATGCAGGTGGAGCTGGTCAATGACGGCCCGGTGACCCTGATTCTCGACAGCGAGACCCTCTAAGCCGGCGCCCTCGAGGGGCTAGTTCAGCGCCCTCGTTGGGCTAGCGGATTGCCCCGGATCTGTAACTTTACTCCTGGGTCATAAACCCGCGGCGAAGCACGAACCTATCGAAACCCCATCGAAAACCCATGCGGCTTCACGCCGCGAGCTAAATCCACGCCTGTAAATCCACACCTCGCGCCCGCCTCAAGCCTTTGAAACGATAGAGTAAGACTATGGCTGATTCCCTCTTTGACCTTGAGTTGCCCGACGACGGGGACCGCGTGAGCCTGATTGGTGCGCCCGCTGAGGAGCTCGCCTCCTCGCGCCCCTCTGCGTCGCGTGCGCGCTCTGCCCGTTCGGCGTCCCGCGCGCCGTTGGCGGTGCGTATGCGTCCGCGTACCATCGACGAGGTTCTTGGCCAGGAGCACCTGCTGACCCCCGGCTCGCCCCTGCGCGTGCTGGCCGGGGAGAACGCCGGCCCGGCTGGCCCGTCCTCGGTGATTTTGTACGGCCCTCCGGGTACGGGTAAGACCACTCTGGCGCATGTGATTGCGCGCGCGCCGGGCCGCAAGTTCGTGGAGCTTTCGGCGATTACCGCGGGTGTGAAGGACGTTCGCGCGGTCATGGATCAGGCGCTGCTCGACCGCGACATGTACGGCACGACCACCGTGCTATTCCTGGACGAGATTCACCGTTTCACGAAGGCTCAGCAGGATGCGCTCCTGCCCGGCGTGGAGAACCGCTGGGTGATTCTGGTGGCGGCCACGACCGAGAACCCGTCGTTCAGCATTATTTCGCCGCTGCTCTCGCGCTCGCTGCTGTTGCGGGTTCATTCGCTGGAGCAGTCCGATATTGAGCGGCTGATTGACCGTGCCCTGGCCGATCCGCGCGGTTTTGGCGGTGCGGCGGTCATTGATGAGGACGCGCGCGCCCACCTCGCGGCGGTTTCCGGAGGCGACGCTCGCCGCTCCCTGACCTCGCTGGAGGCGGCGGCCGCCATCGCGTTCAGCGAGGCCGAACAGGCTTCGGTAGAGGCCGCCGGCTCGCACGGGGGCGGCTCCGCCGAAACCGCCGAAACCGCAGAAACCGACGCTGAAGTGGTTGACCTCGCCGACCCGGATACTGCCAACTCGTCCGAGGAGTCAGAAGACCCGGCGGGGGAGAAGTCCCTGGAACCCGCCACCCCCGTGCGTATTACCCTCGCCCACGCCGTGGAGGCGGTGGACCGCGCCGCAATTCGTTACGACCGTTCGGGTGACCAGCACTATGACGTGGTGAGCGCGTTCATCAAGTCCATGCGCGGCTCCGACGCGGATGCCGCGGTGCACTATCTGGCGCGCATGTTGGAGGGCGGCGAGGACCCGCGCTTCGTGGCGCGTCGCATCATGATTCTGGCGAGCGAGGACATTGGCCTGGCCGATCCGCAGGCCCTGCAGGTGGCGACGGCCGCGGCGCAGTCGGTGGCGCTGGTGGGCATGCCGGAGGCGCGCATTATCCTCTCGCAGGCGGTGATTTATTGTGCGCTCGCGCCGAAGTCGAACGCCGCCTACAACGCGATTAACCGCGCGATTGCGGATGTGCGTGCGGGCGCCTCGGGTCAGGTTCCGGTGCACCTGCGCGACGCTCACTATGCGGGGGCTAAGCAGTTTGGTCACGGCGACGGCTACATTTATGCGCACGATGCGCCGGGCCACGTGGCGGCGCAGCAGTACCTGCCGGATCCCCTGCGCGGCACGGTGTACTACGAGCCGACTCAGCACGGTTTTGAGCGTACGTTGACGGAGCGTCGTGAGCGTATCCGCAGGATTCTTGACGGCGGCAACTAACCGCACGGAGGGGCCGTGCCGTTTCACCGCGCGAACTAGCCGCGGCGCGCGCTTGCCGCGCAGACTACTCGCGCAGACTAGCCGTGCTAATTAGCCGCGCGGGCCGGTTGGCTGAGCGGTTTAGCCGCATGAATTAGCCGCGCGGACTTATCACGCAAACCACCCGCGCCGGCCCGTCTATAGGACAGCAGACAGTGAGCACACGCAAAATGCGGTGCGCAGTACCTCGGTCGTACTGCGCACCGCATCAGAGTTTGAGTTGTGATAGATGTCTTGACCGCCGGCCAATCCCGGAAGGGCGGACGCCAAGCTTGTATGCCTAGTCTAGGCGATGCGAGAGCTCGAAAGCAAGCTAATCCCATAGATTCACAGGTTAAAAATAACGGAATGATTACAATCCAACATCTACACCCGGCAATTTTGCGAGGAAGGCTCCCCTAAATGCTTCTGACGGGTGTAAATATTCCCCGCGGGGTTCGTGTGGGAAAGTGTCAAAAACCCACACAAACGGCAATTTAAACTAAAGATTCCCCAAAAGGCTGGTAAAGCCGGGGCGCATCCGGTAAGCTTGACGGGTCTGGCAATTGCTATGCCCGCATCCGTGCGAGCGTCAGTAATGTAGCTACGGGGTACTCTGCCCCGAGCTCTCCGCCCC
>ERZ772999.211-NODE-211-length-37695-cov-5.895962_pt1 | contig 37695 bp, 36 predicted proteins | sample MGYA00511467_ERZ772999 | MGnify/ENA primary metagenome ERZ772999 (study PRJEB29015, sample SAMEA2738064) | human oral metagenome | biome: human oral; feature: human-associated habitat; material: saliva | place: China | collected 2218 ... | reverse complement strand
CAAATTTTGTTTCTGTCATGAGTAAGACGGTGAAACCGTCTTAGAGTTTTCCAGTGATAAAAGCCATCCTTGGCTTTTATCACCAATACTACTATGAAAAGTCTTTTGTGGTTTGCCATATATATTAGAGTACGTAAAATTGAATGACTTTTCTGTTATAGTGGAAATGGACGGTGGTAGCATTGCTACTATGAAAAGTCTTTGTTGTTTGATATGTATCCATTAGAGTACGTAAAACAGAATGAGTGACTGTTTTAGTTAAAAAATCTAAAACGGTCATTTTATTTTTTATTTTACAATGCTGGAAAAATATTGTACGCTTAGGGTTAGAAAAACATTTCATGAAAGTAGGATATTATGATACGGAATAGTAAAAAATCAATTGGATTAAGCGATAAAATCCGTATGCAAAGAGATTCAAAAGAAATATTATTAGAAGGTTCTTCCTGGCTAACGATAGGTAGTATGGTTTCCAGATTACTAGGAGCTTTATACATTATTCCATGGGGAGCAATGTTTGCGACTCAAAGGGATGATGCAAACTTCTTATATTTCATTGCATACAATATTTATGCATTAGTATTACAAATTTCAACTGCTGGAATTCCAGTAGCCATTTCAAAAATTGTGGCGGATAATCAATCAAGAAAAGATTACGAGACAAGTTGGAATATTTTTAAAGGCGGAATGTTATTTATGACCGCAACAGGAATTGTCAGTGCGATTATCATGTTTGTAACTGCTCCTTATTTTGCAAAAGGGGGTTCTGCTCAAGAAATTCAAGATAGTATCATGGTCATTCGTTCACTAGTTCCAGCGGTTGTGATTATTCCTCCGTTAAGTTTATTAAGAGGATATTATCAAGGGTATAGTGATATGGCACCTTCTGCTAAATCGCAGTTATGGGAACAAATCGTGCGTATTATTTATATGTTACTCTTAACGTTCATCGTCATGAAATTATTTGGTGGTAGTTATGCTGTAGCAGTTGCTCATTCAACTTTTGCTGCATTTGTTGGGGCAGTCGTTGCATTTGTTTATTTAGGCTATAAAATGTGGAAAGATATGCCTGGTATGAAGCAATTAATGAGTGAAGGGCGTCCTGCTCGTAATATGAGTTTTGGTCGAATTGTCTTTGAAGTGATTCGTGAAGCTTTACCATTTGTCATTGTGACTTCAAGTATTCAGTTAATTAGTATTTTGGATCAAGAAACATTCCAACCACTAGCGATGACATTTACTCATTTAAATTTTGAACAAAGTAAAGAATTATTAACGATTTTTGGATTTAATGCCAATAAAATTATTATGATTATTTTGTCTCTTGCTATTAGTATTTCAACAGCGGCATTACCATTATTAGCTTCTCATTTTTCAGTGAAAAATCATGTAGAAGTGAAAAATGTTATTGAGGAAAATATCGGTTTATATTCCTTTATTATGATTCCAGCTTCTGTTGGGATGGCAGTTGTAGCAGAACCAATTTATAATGTGTTTTATTCACCAAGTAAAGATGGAACGTATTTATTAATGATTTCCTGTGTATTATGTATTTTTATGGGAGCTTTTACAGTCTTTACTTCGATTCAACAATCCATGCAGCAACATATGATTGCCATTAAAGCTTTAGTGATTGCTTTAGTGGTGAAAATATTATGGCAACCGATGATGATTTATTTCTTTGAAGGTGCAGGACCATTATGGGCGACAAGTCTTGGGTTTATTTTGGCAACCATTTATATGGGGTATCATTTATATGTTCAAACCTTATTTAATCTTAAAAAAGTCGCTATTCAATTAGCAAAAGTAGTGGGAATTTCATTTATTATGATGATTGTCAGTTCCTTAGCTTTGGTAGGATTAAAACAAATCATTAATATTGATGGAAAATTAATGGCGATGATTGCTGTTGCAATTGTTGGATTTATTGGAGTGATTGTTTATGGATTGCTGAGCTTGTATACAAGATTAGCAGACGAATTATTAGGACAAAGAATGGTTGCAATTCGTAGAAAACTAAAAATGAAGGAGTAGGTTCAGTGAGACTAGATAAGTTTTTAGCCGATTCTGGAATAGCAACACGTTCTCAAGTGAAATTAATTTTAAAACAAAAGCGTGTTCGAAAGAATCAAGAAATTGTAACCAATGGTAAGGTACAAATCGATGAGAAATTAGATGAAATCTATTTAGATGATGAAAGAGTATATTATGAAAAATATTTGTACTATGTGATGAATAAGCCAAAAGGGGTTATTTCAGCAACAGAGGATACGAAGCACGCAACCGTATTGGACTTAATTGGTGAATTAGCACAGAAACGAGGAGTCTTTCCTGTAGGAAGATTAGATATTGATACGCATGGATTTCTATTATTAACGAATAATGGGGCTTTGAGTCATGCAATGTTATCCCCTAAAAAACATGTTGAAAAAACCTATGTTGCTAAAACTGATGGAATCATGACAGATAAGGATCAAGTTTCTTTTGAAAAGGGAATTACATTGGATGATGGTTATGAATGTATGCCAGCTCATTTAAAGATTCTTTCCGTGGATGAAAATCTTCAAACTTCTCTTGTCCAAATTACGATAAAAGAAGGTAAATTTCATCAAGTAAAACGGATGGTGAAAGCTTGTGGTAAAACGGTAGTAGATTTACAACGAATCAGTATGGGACCATTACACTTAGATGAATCTTTAAAACTTGGAGAGTTTCGCAGTTTAAATGATTCAGAATTAGAAGCCTTAAAAATTTTTAATGTAGAATTATAATGACTAGAGGAGTAAGAAATGAATGTTTCTTATTCCTTTTTTAGTGTTCTCTTCTAGCAAAATATATGGAAAAATGATAAGATAAACCTAATGAATTTCGTAAAGGAGCGATAATATGACAATTGATTGGAAAAAAGAAGTTGAAAGTCGTAAAGAAGACTTATTAAAAGATTTATTTGATTTATTACGTATTGATAGTGTTCGTGATGATTCAAAAGCAAATGAGGATGCACCAGTTGGTCCTGGACCTAAAAAAGCTTTAGAAGCCTTTTTAGCTATTGGGGAACGTGATGGATTTACAACAAAAATGGTTGGAAATTTAGCAGGTCATATTGAATTTGCTCCAAATCCTGATTATAAAGAAACATTAGGAGTATTAGGACATGTGGACGTTGTTCCTGTTGGAACAGGTTGGGAAACAGATCCTTTTGAACCACAAATTATTAATGACCGTATTTATGCTCGTGGTTCAAGTGATGATAAAGGACCAAGTATGGCAGCTTATTATGCGTTAAAAATTATTAAAGAATTGGGCTTACCAGTATCAAAACGTGTTCGTTTCATTATTGGTACAGATGAAGAATCTGGTTGGAAATGTATGGATCGTTACTTCCAAACTGAAGAAATGCCAGATTTTGGTTTTTCACCAGACGCTGAATTCCCAATTATTAACGGAGAAAAAGGAATTTTATCTCTACATTTTGAGTTAGCAGCAGGAGAAAGCAATGGACAATTCCAATTGAAAAACTTCCATTCTGGCTTAAGAGAAAATATGGTACCTCAAGATGCTCGTGCAGAAGTAGTAGTTTCAAATACTTCTGAATTTGTAGCAGCATTCGACGCTTATATTGCAGCAAATCCAGTTGAAGGAACAGCTTCAGTGAATGAAGGAGTAGTTGTATTAGATGTAGTTGGTAAATCAGCTCATGGTTCAACTCCTCATGCAGGAATTAATGCGGCAACTTATTTAGCATCATTCTTAAATCAATATGATTTTGCAGGACAAGAGAAAAACTTCTTATCATTTGCTGCAGATGTTCTTCACTTAGATACAGATGGTGCAAAATTAAATGTAGCATTTGAAGATTCAGTAATGGGACCATTAACAGCAAATGCAGGTATTTTAACATTTGCTCCTGAAGTAGGAGGAAAATTAGTAGTTAACTTCCGTTACCCACGTGGAATTGATGCAAAAACATTAGAAACAAAAGCAAATGCGGTATCTTCTAACTATGGATTGACTGTTTCAGCAGGTAAATCTCAAGTACCTCACTATGTTTCACCAGAAGATCCATTGGTAGCGACATTATTAGAGGTATATGCAAAACAAACAGGACTTCCAGCTCATGAACAATCAATTGGTGGAGGAACTTATGGCCGTATTTTTGAACGTGGAGTAGCGTATGGTGCTTTATTCCCTGATTCAATTGATACAATGCACCAAGCAAATGAATTCTTTGCATTAGATGATTTATTCCGTTCAGCAGCTATTTATGCTGAAGCTATTTATGAATTAATCAAATAAGAAATCAGAAAACTTTTTAAAGGACTAAATATTCGCTATAAATTGCGGATTTTGGTCCTTTTTTTTCGAAAAAAATTTTGCTATAAACCATACAAACGTGATATACTAATCCTGTATGTAAATTAATATGTAGATAAATAAATTTTGGAGGAAGAGATATGGGATTTTTATATTTCTTACTTATAATCGTGGTGTTAGGGGCCATTGGTTATGGAGTAGCACATTACTTAAGTCAAAAGCAAAGTAAAGTTATCGAAGAATTAGGAGTAAAAAAACAAAAATTAATGACTGTGCCGATTGCAGATATTTTATTTACATTAAAAAATCTGAATTTAACAGGACAAACAAAACGTACGTATGAAACTTGGCAAGCAACATGGCAAACCATCACTCGTTTCCGTTTTCCAGAAATCGAAGCTGCATTAGTAAGTGCAGAACAGTATACACAACGTTTGAATTTTGTTAAAGGTTCTCAAATTTCAAATCAAGCTAGTCAATTAATTGAAGAAACGAAAGCAGAAGTAGATAAAATTTACACTGCATTACAAAAATTATTAGATAGCGAAAAGAAAAATCGTGAAGAATTAGAAGTATTACAAGAACGTTATGCAAGCATGCGTAAAGATTTATTAGCACATAGTTTCTCATTTGGTGAAGCGTTAGAGTCATTAGAAAAACGTTTATCTTATTTAGAATTAGATTTTACAAAATTCAATACTTTAACAAATGAAGGTGACCATTTAGAAGCTAAAGAAGTATTAGGACGAATCGAAAATGAAATGCAAGATTTTGAACAAATCGTTGAAGAAGTTCCTAAATACTTAAAAGAAATTGAAGAAGAATACGAAGACCAAGTAGCTGACTTAAAAGAAGGCTATCAAAAAATGGTAGAAGAACACTATCAATTCCCTAAAATTTCTATTCCTACTGAAATTCAAAAAATTGAAGAAATTATTGCTGTTGCAAGAGAACATATTAGAGCAACTGAATTAGAAGAAGCTCGTCAACAATTAGACAAAGTTGCACGTGAAATTGATCAATTATATGCAGTAATGGAAAATGAAATTGAAGCAAAAGCATTTGTTCAAAGAAATCGTGCTCAAGTAGAGAGAAAATTAAATCAAGTATTACAAAGTAACCGTTATGTGAATATCGAAGTCGATCGTGTAGCTCAAAACTTTGTATTAGCGAATAATGAATTTAATCGTGTTCAAGAATTTGCTAAACAATTAGAAAAAGAACAAGAGGCTGTTGCATACTACAGTAAAGCATTACAAAATCAACAAGTTCCTTATTCAATTGTGAAAGAACATTATGAAATTGTATTAAATACTTTAAAAGAAATTGATGAAAATCAATTAGCATTAGTAAATACATTGAATGATTTAAGTCAACAAGAAAAGAGTATTCGTGATGGTTTAGATGTATTTGAATTAGATTTACGTAATATGAAACGCACGATTGAAAAATATCATTTACCAGGCTTACCAAAAGAATATTTAGAATTATTCTTTGCAACAAGTTCTCGTATCGAACAATTATCTCAATTAATGAATCGTGTAAAATTAGATATGACTGAAATTACAGGATTAAATCAAACCATTGAAGATGATGTTGAAAAATTAGATATTATGACGGAAGAAATAGTGGATAATGCTCAATTAACAGAGTACATGATTCAACAAGCTAATCGTTATCGCTTAGAACATCCTGAAATCGATACAGCGATTCAACAATCTTTAGAACAATTTAATCATTTCTATCGTTATGGAGAATCATTAGCGATTATCGAAAAAGCATTAAACCAAGTCGATCCTGGTTCTGCACAACGTGTACGTGATAGTTATCAATCAGAAAAGAATAATAGTTTATTCTTTTAAAGTAAAAAAAGAAGCCGAGAGGCTTCTTTTTTGTTTTAAACTCCCATTTTACGTGTTTTTTTGGTGAAAAAATGGTACACTTAACATAATATGGTAACGAATGAAAGGATGAAAGTTGTGTCTCAAAAGAAACAGCGTTATCGTGCAAACATTGCTGGAAAGACTTATACCATTTTAGGTACAAAATCTCATCAGCATATGCATAGCGTCATTAAATTATTAAATGAACAGTGGAATGAACTCAGTGAAGTTGCTAAAGAATGTTCTAATGAAGAAAAAGCCATTTTACTAGCGATTAATGCAGTGAGTTTACAATTAGAAAAACAAGAACAATTAATGATGTTAGAAGAAGAAAATCAACAATTGAAGAAAAATGTTCCACATCATAGAGGAAGTAAACGTCAAAGTATTGCTCTAGAACGTAAGGAACAATTTGAAAAACAATTTGCAGAACAAGAAGATTTATGGAGAAAGTAGGTCGTAAATGGTAACGATTGGAATTGTTATATTTTTATTATTAGGAATTTATACAGGTGCTAGAAGAGGATTAGCTTTACAAATCCTTCATCTTGTTGGCTATATCATTTCTACTTTTATTGCTATTTTTGGTTATCGAGCATTTTCAAAAATGATTGAAATGTATGTACCTTTCCCATCTTATATTCCTGGCACACATTTAGCTATTTTTTCAGATGGACAAGCTTTGGGAATGGATCAATCATTTTATTATTTATTCTCGTTTATTGTCATTATGGTTGTGAATTGGGCGATTGTTCGTTTAATTACAACAGTGATTAAAGAAATGACAAAATTACCAATTATTAAGCAATTTAATACATTAGGGGGAGCGATTTTAGGATTTGTTTTCCACTATGTAGCGATTTTCTTTGTATTATATTTAGTAGCGATGATTCCTACAGATTCCGTACAAAAGATTTTTGAAGGACATACTCTAGCGAAGTGGATTGTGACAAATACTCCATTATTCTCAGGAATTGTAAAAATGTGGTTATTTTCATAATCTGTGATTAGAAATCCATTCAATGAAAAATAGTAAAATCTATAAGAGTGGAAAATAATATTTATTTTTCACTTTTTTTCTGTCTAAAGGAGGAGAAAGCATGAATCAGAAAATTGAAGATATTTTAGAATTTCATAAAATTCGACATGCTGTCAGAGAATTTGCGAATACTCAAAAAGCAAAAACAATGATTCTTCAATTACCCATTGAAACAAATGCTAAAAAAATTCGACATAAAATTGAAGAAACAAGAGATGCAGTAACAATTTTACGATTAAAACAAGGAATTCCGATTCCTAAATTAGAAGATATTAGTGTATCGATTAAACGATTAGAAGTAGAAGCAGGTTTAAATGGAAGAGAATTAAGTGAAATCTTAAAAGTATTACAAACTACAAATCAAGTGGCAACTTTTTTTGAAAAGGTGAAGGAAGAAGATATTGTATTAGATCGATTACCACAATTAGTGGAGAAATTAGAATATTTACCAGAAATTTCGAAACAATTACAACTATCAATCCGTGAAGATGGGTATGTATTAGATGATGCATCTGTTGCTTTAAAAGGAATTCGTCAAGGAATTTCTAGAACTGAACAAGAAATTAAAGGGCAATTGGATACATATGTCACAGGAAAATATGCAAAATATTTAACAGATTCTTTAATTACAATTCGTAATGATCGCTATGTTGTCCCTGTTAAAGCAGAATACAAATCAACCTTTGGTGGAATTGTGCATGACCAAAGTGCAACTGGTCAAACATTATTTATGGAACCACAAGCGATTGTAAACTTGAATAATAAATTACGTGATTATCAATTACAAGAGAAGAAAGAAGTCGAGCGTATTTTACTGGAATTATCAGAAAAATTAATGCCTCACACACCTTCATTAACACAAAATCACTATGTATTATCTCGTTTAGATATCGCAAATGCAAAAGCGCTCTATGCCAAACAAATAAAAGCAAATGAGCCGATTATTGATGAAGAGAACCATGTTGCCATTTGGCAAGCAAGACATCCGTTAATTTCACCTAAATCAGTAGTTGCGAATGATATTATTTTAGGACAAGAATATCAGTCAATTGTCATTACTGGACCGAATACGGGTGGTAAAACGATTCTTTTAAAAACAATTGGGATTATCCAATTAATGGCTCAAATGGGATTATATATTCCTGCTTTACCGGATAGCCGTGTAGGTGTCTTCACTCAAATTTTTGCAGATATTGGGGATGAACAATCGATTGAACAAAACTTAAGTACATTCTCATCTCATATGTCGAATATTGTTTCAATTTTACATAAAATTGATGAGAAAAGTTTAGTGTTAATGGATGAGATTGGTTCAGGAACTGACCCGCAAGAAGGAGCTTCATTAGCAATTGCAATTTTAGATTATATTGGGACAAAACAAAGTTATGTGATTGCAACGACTCACTATCCTGAATTGAAAGTCTATGGATATAATCGAGTAGGAACAATTAATGCAAGTATGGAGTTTGATAGTGATACCCTTCAACCAACGTATCGATTCTTGTTAGGAGTTCCAGGGCGTAGTAATGCCTTTGATATTTCTGCTAGACTTGGACTTCCAAAAGTTGTGATTGAACAAGCACGACAATTTATTTCAGTTGAAAGCCAAGAATTGAATGAAATGATTTCTGATTTAGAAAGAAAACGACGCATTGTAGACCAAGAAAAATCAGTCATTCAACAACAATTGAAAGAAAGTTCTCAATTATTAGAAGCATTGAAACTTGAAACAGAAAACTTCAAAGAAAATAAAGCTCGACTCATTGAACAAGCAAAAGAAAAAGCGAATGAATTAGTGTCTCAAAGTCAAGAAGATGCAGAAAAAATCTTGTCAGATATTCGTGCTATGCAATTGAAGAGTAAGGAAACAGTTGTAAAAGAACACGAATTAATTGAGAAGAAAACAGCTTTAACCGATTTAAAACATGAGCAAGCTTTGAAGAAAAATAAAGTACTGAAACGTGAAAAAGCTAAGAAATCATTGCGTCCAGGACAAAGTGTAGAAGTGACAAGTTTTGGACAAAGAGGAACATTAGTTGAAAAAATTTCCGAGCAAGAATGGGTCGTTCAAATGGGTATTATCAAGATGAAATTGCCGGTTGAAGACTTGATTAGTATTGAAGAAGAACCAAGTAAATCAACTCAAGTCATTGTGAAGAGTCATCGTTCGAGTCATGTTTCAACGGAATTGGATCTACGTGGGAAACGTTATGAAGAAGCGATTAAGGATTTAGAATTGTTCTTAGATGCAGCTTTATTAGCAGGATATCCTCGTGTGACGATTATTCATGGTCGTGGTACAGGTGCGATTCAACAAGGGGTTCATAAGACTCTGAAGAAACATCGCAGTGTGGCTTCTTATGAATTTGCTCCAATGAATATGGGAGGAAACGGAGCTACTGTAGTATTGTTTAAATAATTATAAAGTGACTTTTCAGATGTAGCATAGGATGATATTTCGTGAGCAGAATATTTTGTAAATGGAATGAGGCTTGTTATACTATGGTTACAAGTGAGAAGAAAGGGTGATTTTAATGGTACAATCATTAAATGATAGCAATTTTGTAGAAAAAACAAATGAAGGAGTTGTGTTAGTAGATTTTTGGGCACCTTGGTGTGGACCATGTCGTATGCAAGCTCCAGTTATCGATGCATTAGACGAAGAATTGGGAGATAAAGTAACTTTTGCAAAAGTAGATGTTGATGAAAATCCTAATACTGCTCGTCAATTTGGAGTAATGAGTATTCCAACTTTAATCGTTAAGAAAGATGGCGAAGTCGTAAATAAAGTAATCGGCTACCATTCTAAAGAACAATTAGAAGAATTGTTAGAACAATATTTATAGGAAAATGACTTTTCTATTGACCCCTGTTGGTGGGAAATCACGGACAGGGGTTTTTCGTATATAAAATTCCAAAAGAAAAAATTCCTTTTGGCGACCTTGCAGACAAAGGGAATTTTTACTTCTTAAATTTTATTAGTGCTGGTAAAAAATATTTTCTAACTAGTTGACAAAAGGAGATAAAAGGATTATAGTTAGTTACACAAGTAGTTAACCGGTAAAGTGTTTGATTTTATAGAAAGGAAGAGAGGAATGAAATTTGATTTTCAAAGTGACTTGCCATTATTTCAACAAGTGGCTTATCAACTAGAATTAGAAATTTTTAGAGGAACTTACCAAGAAGGGGATCAAGTTCCTTCAACAACAGAGATATCCACGAGTTATCAAATTAATCCAGCAACAGTATTAAAGGGGATGAATTTATTGGTTGCACAAGATATTTTAGAAAAACGTAGAGGATTAGGAACTTATGTTAGCGTAGGTGCAATGCATATTATCCAAACAAAACGACAAAAAGAATTTTTGGAATCAACTATTCCAACCATCGTTCAAGAAGCACAAACATTAGGAATTAGTAGTCAGGAACTTTTATCAATGATTGAAAAAGAAATGGCTCGATAAGGGAGTGAAAGAAATGGCTTTAGAAGTTAGAAATTTATCAAAAAAATATAAAAAAAATCTTGCAGTAAAAGATGTGAGTTTTACATTACAACCTGAAAGCATCTATGGATTACTAGGAAGAAATGGTGCTGGAAAAAGTACTGTTTTAAATATGATTGCGCATCGAATTGAAAAAAATTCAGGGGAAATCTTATTAGATAATCAGCCATTATGGACAACACCAGAAGCAATGAGTGACATTTACTTATCAAGTCCTGAAAATTGGTTTCCAATTGATTGGAAAGTGAAAAAGATTGTCAAAGTTTTCCAAGAAATTTATCCAGAATTTGATACAGAGTTTGCCGAAGAATGCATGAAAGTATTCGGAGTTGATGAGAAAAAGAAATTAGTTGAATTATCTACAGGTTATAAGAGTATTGTAAAATTAACATTAGCACTCAGTGTACCTGTATCCTATGTATTTTTAGATGAACCAGTTTTAGGTTTAGATGCCAACCATCGTCAATTATTTAATAAAAAATTATTAGAAGCGTATGCTCGTCGACCAAGAACTTTTGTCATTGCAACTCATTTAATCGAAGAAATCTCTTACTTATTAGAAGAAGTAATTGTAATTCGTGATGGGGTGACTTTCCAACAATCAAGTGTTGAAGAAATTTTACAACATGCTTATTTAGTAACTGGATCAAAAGCAGTTGTGAGTGAGTTGATTGCAAATCAAACGATTATTCATCAAGAGGAAGTTGGAAATCAATTGCAAGCTGTTATCATTTCACAACAAGTTCCTCAAGAAACAACTGATTATTCTGTACGTCATTTAACATTACAAGAGTACTTTATTCAACTAACACGCAAGGAAGGTGAATAAGATGTCTAGATTTTATCAATTATTAAAAATTCAAATTTTGGATTATTTACGTATTTTATTCATTGGTCTAGGTTCTTATTTGGGTGTGATTAATGTTTTAAACTTTATCGATCGATCAGAGGGATTTTCATTTACAATTAATTTACCTGCCATAAGTTTTTTAGCAATTACTTTATTAGGAATAGCTTTTTCAGTTGCTGATTTTAGAATAATGAATCAATTGAGTTTTACAAGAAGAGAACAATATCAATTTCCGATTTATATGGGAGTTATTATGACAACATTATTAACACTCAAAAATATTTTCTTTTATGTATTAGCTAGTAAAGCAGCTTCAGTGGGAATTAAATTAATTCAATGGACTGATTTAGAAAATGACTTTGTTTTAGGAACTCTTTCTTTATGGGGGTGGTTACTAATGATGTTTTTATTCTCATCAATTATAGGGTTTATTCTAAATAAGTTTAACAATCAAAAGATTGTGTTAATCGTTACTGCAACAAGTTTAGGGGGAATATTTGCACTTTTTGGAATATTTGCTCGTTCAGAAGTAGTGAATAATTTCCTAGATAGAATGATTCAATACAATATCCCACTTAGTTATATGATGATTGCTATTTGTGTTTTACTATTGTACGTAGTGATTCGTCATCATGAAAGTAAAGAAGTCGGTGTAGGAATGTAGAGGTGCTCGTCATGTCAAATTTACAAAAAAGGCTATTAAAGTTATTTTTTATTGAACGTTTAAAAGTGATGGGATTTTCATTTTTATTCTTTAGCGGTATAGTTGTTATTTTTTCACTGATTCCTCGTATGGAAACTTTTGTGTTTGAGTTTGAGTTTGAGGGAAGTACATTGATCACGTTTGCGATGATATTCAGTATATTTTTAAAATGTATCCCTCAATTTCAATTGAGTACGATGGCAGGGTTAACTCGAAAGAAAATTATTATGAATGAATTGTTGTTGAACACTATCAATGTACTAATTACTTTAATCATCTTTTTGATTGCTTCCGTTTTAAAGATTAATTGGACAATCGGATCGGTTCATATTTATTTTAGCCCTGAGATGATACAGTTTGGTTTAAATTCATGGACAGGAATGATCGCCATTTTTCTTAGCTTGTTTGCAAGTTTTATGGGAGTGACAACTTTCTTTATAGTGATGAACAAGTTTACATCGAAAAAAGCATTTGTGTTTATGATATTTTTAATGTATCCAATCGTTGGACTGCTTGTCATGATTGTGACATCGATTCCGAATTTATTAAGCTTCTTAATAGCGAGCTACAATTTCTATATTCAAAATCTATTTATTGGAAATGTCATCCTTTGTGGAGTGATGACAGTTTTATTCCTACTTACAATTTATAAACATGAAAGTAAGAGTACAGTATCAGATGTTTAATGATAAAACATGTTAGTAGTATTTGCTAACATGTTTTATTAATTATGAAAATATGTTTTTCCTACATAATCAAACAATCCATGGTATAATGAACCAAGAGAATTTAAGGAAGAATGAACGATATTTTAAAAGCAAGAGGAGAGAATGATGTCAAATTTACAAAAGAGATTGTTGAAGATGTTTTTATTAGAACGGTTAAAAATCATAGGAATCACTTTACTATTTTTTGCCCTTTTAAGTGCGGTACTTTCTCTATTTCCGATTTTTAATTTCTTAAGAAATTGGATTCTTCCAGATTTCTCGATTTACTATTCGGATAATTTTAGACCTACTATAGAAGGAAATATCATCCTTATGATTAGTATCATAGTGAGTATATTTTTAAAATGTATTTCTCAATTTCAATTGAGTACATTGGCAGGATTAACTCGAAAACAAATTATTGTGAATGAATTATTGATTATTAGTGTATATGTATTGATTAGTATTTTTGTTTTAAATTTTATAAAGATTGATTGGAATTGGGGACTAGTTCGTATATCGTTTAGCTCAATGTTTCCTCCTTTTAGAGAATTTCCTTTAAGTGCAATGATACTAAAACTATTTGCAGATTATTTAGGATGGACCATTTTATTCTTTATTGTTAATAAGTTTACATCTAAAAAGATGATTATAATTCTTTTCTTTTTAATTTATCCATTTGCGGGAACATTCTTTTTGATTTCAATATTGATTCCGAATTTTTACGTAATCGTATTTACACTTTTATATTATTATTTTCAATTTCCAATTTTGGGAACTTCTATTGTTTGTGGGGGAATGCTCCTCTTTTTCTTCCTTGTTGTATATAAACATCAAAGTAAGATTACAGTTTCAGTTATTTAATGATGAAACATGTTAGTAGTTTTTGCTAACATGTTTTATTTATTATGAGAAATTTAAGAAAAATAGGGTTTTCCTACAAATTTGAACAATCCATGGTATAATGAATCAAGAGAAAAGAAGAAAGAGTGAACAACATGTCGAAAGCAATAGGATTCATTGATTCGGGTGTAGGAGGATTGACGGTTTTAAAAGAAGCTTTAAAACAATTGCCTCATGAATCAATGATTTTTTTAGGAGATTCTGCAAGATGCCCGTATGGAAATCGAACAGTTGAAGAAATCAGAAAATTTACCAAGGAAATGGTTCAATTTCTCCTTAAAAAAGATGTAAAGATGATTGTTATTGCTTGTAATACTGCAACAGCAGTCATTTTAGAAGAATTACAAGAAACATTAGACATTCCGGTAGTGGGCGTGATTCAGCCAGGAAGTTTAGCAGCGATTAAACAAACAAAATCACAGAAAATTGCAGTATTAGGAACACATGCAACGATTCAAAGTGATGTATATCGTAAAACAATCCAAAAGAAAAATCACCAATTAATGGTGACCAGTTTAGAATGTCCAAAATTTGTTCCTTTAGTGGAAAGTAACCAGACGGATTCTCCAATTGCGAAAAAAGTGGTCGCTCAAACATTACAACCTTTAATGGGAAAAGAATTTGATACTTTAATATTAGGCTGTACTCATTATCCTTTATTAAAACAAAGAATCCAAGCAGTTGTGGGACCTCAAGTTACATTAATCGATTCAGGTGCAGAAACTGTATCGACCGTTAGTGCGTTATTAGATTTTAATCATTTAGCAGAAAATTATGAAACGAATCCTTCTCCAACCTTAGAAATCTATACAACAGGTTCGCCTATTTTATTTAAAGAAATTGCGGAAAATTGGTTGAATAGAAGTCCATTAATAGTTGAGAAAGTAAGTTTAGAACCTTATATGGAGGAAAATATGTCTCAAAAAGAATTAGTTATTGCTACGAAAAATGCTGGTAAAGCAAAGGAATTTGCTAGTATTTTTGAACCAAAAGGATATAGTGTTAAAACATTATTAGATTTTCCAGAATTGGAAGATGTAGCAGAAACAGGTCATACATTTGAAGAAAATGCCCGTTTAAAAGCAGAAACAATCGCAGAAAGACTTCAAAAAATTGTATTAGCAGATGATTCTGGATTATGTGTGGATGCTTTAGAGGGACAACCTGGTGTTTATTCCGCAAGATATGCTGGAAATCAAAAAAGTGATGCTGCCAATAATGCAAAATTATTAGCTGAATTAGGAGAATTACCTTCTGATAAAAGAAGTGCACATTTCCATTGTTGTTTAGTAATGGCTGCACCAAATCATGAATCTTTAGTCGTGGAAGGTATTTGTGATGGAGAAATTGCTAAATTTCCTTCAGGAGAAGGAGGATTTGGATATGATCCTTTATTCTTTGTCCCTGAAATTCAAAAAACATTTGGGCAATTATCTCGTGAAGAAAAAAATCAAATCAGCCACCGTGCAAAAGCTGTGAATTTATTAGTGGAACAATGGGAAGAATGGCTAGCATCAGTGAATCGTTAGTAAGAGGTGAATGTATGAAAATTATTATTATGAGTGATAACCATGGACAAAAAATGGCATTACAAAAAGTAATTGAACACTATCAATCAGAATCAGATGTTCGTTTTATTCATTGTGGGGATTCAGAGTTTCCTTATGAAGATGAAGTTTTTCAAGGCTGCCTTCGAGTAACGGGAAATTGTGATTATGATACAAATTATCCTGAAGTAGAAGTGTTTGAAGAAGGTGGCATTCGATTTTTAGTAACGCATGGTCATATGCAAGCAGTGAATAGTGGTGTGTATCGATTAGCGAAATTCGCAAAAGAACAAGGAGCTCAAGTAGCTTTCTATGGACATACGCATAAACTGTATGAAGAAACGTATGAAGGAGTATTATGTATGAATTCAGGAAGTGTTTCTTATCCAAGAGGACATTTTGCGATGACTCCAACTTATGCTGTTTTAACGATTCATTCAGAATCAAAAATTGAATTACAATATTTTGATATGAAACATCAACCATTAGAAGGGCTTCATTATGAGTATCAGTTAGATGCAGAAAGAGGATTTATTCATGATTAATCGAGTAGTACAAGATTTATTACTAGAAGAAAAGGATAAATTATTTATTACAGCAGAAAAAGTAGCGATTTTGGAAGAAGATCATACATTAGATCATGCTATGTTAGTTTTAACTCATGTTCGTTATTCGCTTATTCCAGTTGTGAATCGCCAAAATAAATTAACCGGATTAATTTCATTAGCGATGATTTTAAATCAAGTTGCCACATTGGAAGAAATTGATTTAAGTCGATTACATGATTTTCAAGTAAAAGAAGCCATGGAAACAGAATTTCCAACGATTACATTTAATACAGATATTGAAGATGTGTTGAATGAATTAGTGGATCGTAATTTCTTATGTATCACGAATGATGAACAAGAATTTGTAGGAATTGTGACTAGAAAAGAAGTGTTAAAACGAGTGAATTATATGGTTCATGAATTGAATCGTAAATATGAATTAGTTGAGAAATAATAAAAAAGTTACTCCTTTTGTGGGAGTAACTTTTTTGTTACGATGCAGGATTGATAGCGGTATTTGTTGTTGGAAGTGAAATGCCGGCTTCAATTAACGCTTCTTGATAAAGTTTTAAAAATTGATTATAAATCATATGCTGTTTTCCATTTTTCGTAAAAATACTAATTCTGAAAACAAATTGTCCATTTGGAAGAGTTTGTGGACCGATAATAGTTGGACCTTTTACAATTTCTGGATATTGCGAAGCGTTCTTTGTATTGACTTGATCAACCGTATCGTATACAACCGTTAGGTCAGCGTCGCTAAAAAGTGGAATTTCAATTAAGGCTCTCATATCACCTCTAGACTGATTACTTACGACAGAGATGCTTCGATTTGGAATAAAATGAAGAGTACCATCGAATCCACGGACTTGAGTTGTTCTAACTCCAACGTTCGCAACAGTTCCAGAAACAGCACCAATAATGACAATGTCTCCAACATCATATTGACGTTCCAGTAAAATGAAGAATCCATTTACAACATCACTCAAAAATCCTTGAGCCCCTAAACCAATCGCAACCCCAGCAATTCCTGCACCAGCTAATAAACTTGTAATAGGAATTCCTAAAATCACTAAAATCCAATAAATTAAAACAAAGTAAAGTAAATAGTCTAAACAGTTTTCTAATAATCGCATTAAAGTATTTTTACGAGCTATACTTTGTGACGATAGTCGAATCGATGAAAGAACTGTTTTTTGAAAAACTTTATGCAATACTTTTTTTCCAATGATAAATAAAATACATAGAAAAGTTAATGATATTAATTTCGATAAAATTTCAGATAAAATCATTTGCCATGGAATTGAAAGCCAATATTGTTCGAAAAAACTTTGTACAGTTGAATGAATATCCATGAGGTTTCCTCCTTTTTTGAGATTCTTTTATATAGTTTATCATAATTAAAATAATTTAGAAAATACTATATCACTTTTAGTAGCGTTTTATGCATGATAATGGTATTATGATTAATAATATCGGAAATTGAGGAGGGATGTTCAAAATGTCTGGAATAGAAGTTGCAGCTTTAATTGCAGCATGTTCATTATTAGGTTTAGTAGTATTTCTAGTTTTAAAACTCAATCCAGTTTTAAATAAATTAGATAAAACAGTGAACCATGTGAACAACTCTATTGAAATTATTACAAGGGATGTCGATAATTTATCTATCGAAGTAGAGGGATTATTGAATAAAACAAATGCTTTAGTAGACGATATTAATGGAAAAGTAAAAAGAACAGATCCATTATTTACAGCTATTGGAGATTTAGGATTAACAGTTTCTGATGTAAATCATTCAACTCGTTCCCTTGCGACTAGAGTATCAAGCATTAAACCAGCTCGTACTTTAGGGGCTTTATCTGTTGGAAAAGCGATTTTATCAAGAAAGAAAAAATAATGAACGGAGTGAAGAAAAATGGGTAAAAAAACAGGCGGATTTCTTTTAGGAGCATTTATCGGAAGTGTGGCAGCAGCAACGACTGCATTATTATTTGCACCAAAATCAGGTAAGGAATTACGTGAAGATTTAGCAGTAAAAGCAGATGAATTGAAAGAACAATTATCTGACTATGTAGATATTTCAATTGAAAAAGGTGTTGAATTATCAGAAGTGGCTTTAAATGCTACAGAAGATATTCGTGTAAACTTAAAAGATTCAGCTTCTCAATTTAAAGATACAGTTAAAAAATCTGCGACTAATTTAAAAGAAGAAGTTTCTCAAACTGTAAGTAAAGTACAAGATACTTTCTCAGCTAAAAAAGAAGAAGCTGAAGAAGTAGTTGCAGAGTTAAAAGAAGAGGTAAAATAGTAATTTTGACTTATCAGAAGTAGCTACGGACGCAAGCAGCCTCGCAGATGCGAGGCTCATTGCTAGAGCTGTGGACATCAAAGTAATAAAAAAATAAACCGAGGAAATTTATGTTTCCTCGGTTTTTCTTATATTCTAATTTTTTGTAACTTCTTGTGGGAAGTGGGTAAATAATTCACAGCCATCTGTTGTAACAACTAAACAGTCCTCTACACGAACTCCATAGTCTTTTGCGATATATACACCTGGTTCAACAGAGAAGCACATGCCTTCTTCTAGAATCATATCATTGCCTTCCATAATGGATGGGAATTCATGGCAACTTTGACCAATTCCATGTCCTAAACGATGGATGAAGTATTCACCATAGCCTTTTTCTGTAATATAATTACGTGCAATTGCATCAATTTCACTAGCTTTCATTCCTGGTTTAACAGCTTGAATCGCTAAATCATGAGCAGTTTTTACGATGTTAAAGATTTCTTGATGGCGAACATCTTTAGCACTTTCCTCTCCAAAGAAAATGGTACGAGTCATATCGCTCGCATAACCATTGTGCATTGTTCCTAAATCAAAAAGTACCCATTCATTTTTTCTTAATTTTCTATCTCCTGGAACTCCATGAGGATCTGCAGCATGGTCTCCAAATAATACCATTGTATCGAAACTCATTGAAGTAATGCCTAATTTTTTCATTTCATATTCAATTTTAGCGACAACTTCTAATTCGGTAATTCCTTCTCTTAAGCTTTGAATTCCAATTTCTACAGCTTTATCTGCATAAGTTCCTGAATCTTTTAATTTTTGAATTGCATCAGCATCTTTTCTTAAACGTAAATCATTAATGATTGGTGTTAAATCATCTGTCCATTGAATTTCTGGAATTTCTTTTTTTAAGTTTTCAACAGTGTGTAATCTAATGAAATTTTTCTCTACGGCCCATTTAGTAGGTGAATTAAATTGTTTTTGTATAGCAGAAGTTAAAATTTCCCATGGATTTTCATGATCTTGATAACTGACAACTGTATAAGTTGGTTCAGCAGCTTGTGCCATGTTTTTTTCAAGAGCAGGTACAAAGAGTAGAGGAGAATGATTGGCAGATACAACCATCGCTAAAACACGTTCATGTGGATCTGTTGTATAGTGTGTCAATAAACTAATCGTTGTAGGATCTTGAATGAATGCAATATCACAATTTTGTTGTTTTAAAATGTTGGTAAAATGAATATAAGTTTGTTTGTTACTCATAATAAATCCTCCATATTTTTCAATTTGTAAGCATATTTTAGCACAAATAGTTCGAAAAATGTAAAGAGTTTCAAAAAATATGAAAATAGTTATATGAAACGCTTGCAAAACTTCGTGAAAAATGATAACCTTTACCTAGAATGGTGTGCAAATACATATTTTTTTAAATATTTAGAGGAGAATTTATATGGAAAAACAAACAATTACAATATATGATGTTGCCCGTGAAGCGAATGTTTCAATGGCAACTGTATCCAGAGTGGTAAATGGGAACCCAAATGTTAAACCAGCAACAAGAAAAAAAGTGTTAGATGTTATCGATGAATTAGATTATCGTCCAAATGCAGTAGCACGAGGATTGGCAAGTAAAAAGACAACTACAGTTGGAGTAATTATTCCCGATGTTACAAATTTATATTTTGCGAGTTTAGCAAGAGGGATTGATGATATTGCTACAATGTATAAATATAATATTATTTTAGCAAATTCTGATCAAAATAATCATAAAGAAATCCAAGTGTTAAATACCTTATTATCTAAACAAGTTGATGGTATTTTATACATGGGAAATAATTTAACTCCAGAATTACGTGCAGAAATTGTACGTTCAAAAACTCCAATCGTATTAGCAGGAACAATTGATTCTGACCATGTAGTTGCTTCTGTAAATATTGATTATAAAGTAGCAACACAAGAAGCTGTACAAAAATTAATTGAAAGTGGACATAAAAGAATTGCGTTTGTAACTCCATCGTTAAAAAATACTTTTGCATCAGATTTACGTTTAGATGGGTATAAAGAAGCTTTAGAAGTAGCTAAAATTAAATACAATGAAAAGTTTGTATGTGAAATCCCATTAACGTATCAAGCAGGAGAAGCTTTAGCAGAAAAATTATTAAATGCTGGAATTACAGCTGCAGTTGTAACAGACGATGAAGCAGCAGTTGGCTTATTAAATGGCTTATATGATCATGGAGTGAATGTTCCTAAAGATTTTGAAGTGATTTCAAGTCATAATTCAAAATTAACTAAAATGACTCGTCCTACATTAACTACAATTGCTCCTCCATTATATGATATTGGAGCAGTAGCGATGAGATTATTAACGAAAATTATGAATAAGGAAGAAATTTTAGAAACTGAAATTACTTTACCTTATAAAATTGAATATCGTCAAACAACTAAATAACTACAAAAAAAGACTTCGAGATTTTTTCTCGAAGTCTTTCTTTTAATTTCTTGATTTTGTAGTCTGTGTTGAAGAAGAAGATTTTGGTTTTTCTGAAGATGACGATTTTTTCTTATCTTTATCTTCGCTAGCTTCTTTTTCTTTCTCAGCTTTTTTCTTTTCAGCTTCTTTTTCTTGATCGCTTAGTCCGTTCCAATATCTATCTAATTCATTATTAGTGGCACCTACTGCAAAGTGATAAGTTGGAGCAATTGGTCCATAATCTTTTTTGAATAAGTCTGTTGTAGTACTTCCACCAATAGAATAAGTTTGACCATTATAAGTAGCTGTTCCAGGTTTTGTTCCTGTTACAGATACAACGGAATCTTGATAAACGGTTGAAGGTTGAACGAATTTTGCACTTTGATTAAATAAACTTGGTTTTGCACTATAAACTGCATTCATTAAGCTTGTCCAATTTCGTAAACTTCTCATCGTTGGATGACCATAGCCATCAGATTCTGTAATGGAGTAACGAGCACTATAGAAATTATCATATCCAATCCATGAACCAAGAGTTACTTCAGGAGTATATCCCACAAACCAGTTATCCACTTCAAATTCTGAAGTCCCAGTTTTTCCAGCAATATCGGCAGTAAATTTCAGGTTACCTTTAATATTATAGAAATCTGTTGTTGCAGCTACTTGACGTAAAATATCCGTTGTTAAATATGCAGTAGCAGGGGAGAAAACTTCAGTAGAGACATCTTCATGTTGATAAACAACTTTTCCACGAATATCTTCAATTTTTTCAATTAAATAAGCTTCGTGATGAACACCACCATTTGCTAAAGTAGAAAAGGCGCTTGTTTGTTCCATTACAGTAGGTCCAGTTTTAGTACCACCAATGGATAAGGCAATATTTTGATACTCTTCTTCACCAATTCCTTTGATTCCCATTTTTTTCAAATATTCACCAGCATTAATGCCTTTAGACAACATTGTTTGGAAAATTTTAATCGTTGGGTTATTTAATGAATTTTTTAATGAATGACGAGCAGTTAAGAAATTATTAGAAATTTTATTTCCATAGTTGGTTGGTTCCCAATAAGTTCCATTTTGTTGCAAAATACTAATTTTTGTATCTGGAATAATACTAGCTGGATAAATAATATTGTTTTCCATAGCTGGAGCATAAACAAGTAGCGGTTTAATCGTTGAACCAGGAGAACGATGTGTTGTAAATGCATGGTCTACTTGGTTAACTTGGAAATCACGACCCGCTACGAACCCTAATATACGCCCTGTATTGTTTTCGATTAACACTGCACCATTTTGTGCCATATCAGTTTGTTTTTTAGCTTCACCTGTATTTTGATCAATATACGGTGTTTGGTAAGTTGGACCAATTTTACTTCCGTTAATAGCTGTAGATTCTTGCATCGCTTCGTAAATACCTTGGTCAACAGTAGAAGTAATTTTATATCCACCTGTTGCTAATTCAGCATTAGCACGATCATAATAACGATTAAATAATTCTGTATCTTTCTTTAATTGATCATATGTTAATCGGTCTTTTTCAGCCATTTTTTTCATTAAGATTTTTGTAGCTTCACGATTAACAGCTTGATATAAATATGATTGACGCTCAGTAGTGATTTCTTCAGGAGCTAAAAAGTCTTGAGTAACATCATAGGCTAGTGCTTCATCATATTGTTGTTTTGAAATTTTCTTTTCACGATACATACTAAATAGAACAGTTTTCATACGAGTTAATCCCGCAGAAACATCTTCTTTTAGAGTAGCATAGTTTGTATAGGGGGTATACGTAATTGGATTTTGAGGCATACCGACTAAATAAGCTGCTTGAGGTAGAGTTAAGTCTTTTGCAGATACTCCAAAGACTCCTTGAGCTGCTTCTTCAATCCCCGAAATATTTAACCCATTATGATTTCGTCCGAATGGAGAAACATTTAAATAAGCTTCTAAAATTTGATCCTTTGTAAAATGTTTTTCTAAACGAAGCGCATATAAAATTTCATTAGCTTTTCGCTTAAATGTTACTTCACTTGTTAAGATTTGTTGTTTAATTAATTGTTGCGTTAAGGTAGATCCACCAGAAACTCCTGAGCTAGATGAACTAGCTTCTTGGAGAAGTGCACGAACGAGTGCTTTTGGAACAATTCCATTATGCTGATAAAAATAACTATCTTCAGTAGCAACAATTCCATCTTTAACAAATGGGGAAATTTTATCCAGTGTAGTTACTAAACGAACTTCATCACTAGTAACATCAGAAATTTTTTCGCCATCTTGATAATAGAAACTTGAAACTAAATTCAGATTCGTAATCGCATCTGCCATTTCTTCTTGGGTTAATGGTTTTTCATTGGCTGTCAAGCTTGCAAAATATCCTAATCCAATTCCTGTTCCAAAAATTCCTAATAATATAAATCCACATAATAGAATAAATAATAAATTTTTAATCACAGAAAAACTTACATTGAAAATAAATCGTAAGTGTTTTTGCAAAGGTTGATTCCAAAAAGCCAAGAATTCTTTGAAAAATTCTCGAATGTTATTCGAATTTGGCATATTTTCAACTCTTTTCTTTTTAAGTATAATATCAGCCATATTATAACAAATAATCAATTAAAACGCTAATTTCTTAATGAAATAAGACGTTTGAGTGAGGAAAGAGTCGAATTTGAAATTTTAAATAAAAAAATTTAGGGTGTAAAGAAAAAATACTTTACAACTGATTTTTTTTCTGATAATATATCTAACTGTGAGATGAAAACATGGAGGTGTAAAAATAATGGCAGTTAAAATTCGTTTAAAACGTATGGGATCTAAGAAAAATCCTTTCTACCGTGTAGTAGTTGCAGATTCACGTTCTCCACGTGACGGACGTTTCATTGAAACAGTTGGTACTTACAACCCAGTTGCAAACCCAGCACAAGTTTCAATCAACGAAGAATTAGCATTAAAATGGTTAGCTAACGGAGCTCAACCTTCAGATACTGTTCGTAACTTATTATCACAACAAGGTATCATGAAGAAATTCCACGAATCAAAGTTTTCTAAGTAATTTTTCTCAATCGAGATAATTCGGTAAAGAGGTGAAAAGAATGCCTGATATTCGTGAATTAATTTTAGCAATCGTTCAACCATTGGTTGATTTTCCTGATGATGTCACTATTGAAGTTTCAGAATCAGATGAATTTTTAGAATACACATTACGTGTAAATTCTGAAGATATTGGACGTGTAATTGGTAAACAAGGGCGTGTTGCTCGTGCAATTCGTACAATTGTTTATAGTGTTCGCACTAGAAACCAAAAACGTGTTCGTTTAAGCATTGAAAACAATGACTAGAAAAAAGTTCAACAATTTCTATTAGGAGTTGTTGAACTTTTTTATTTATACTTTCTATTAAAATGGATTTCGTTTGCAATTTTGTTCAATTCTCACGTATGATATCAGTAATGAATTGTGAGGAGGAAAGTAGAAAATATGTCACAATATTTTAAAGTAGGAAAAATTGTTAATACACAAGGATTAAAAGGGGAAGTTCGAGTGATTTCTACAACGGACTTTGCAGAAGATCGCTATCAAAAAGGTGTAGAATTAGCTTTATTTAGAGATGGTGAGTTTGAAAAATTATTGACGATTAAAAGTCATAGACGTCATAAAAATTTTGATTTATTAACCTTTGAAGATCATCCTAGAATTGAAGATGTTGAAGGATATAGAGATTGTTTATTAAAAGTTTCAAGTGATGCTCTAGAAGAATTAGAAGAAGATGAACTATATTATCATGAAGTAGTGGGATTAGAAATTATTACTGATGAAGGCGTAACTTTAGGGAAAGTAAGTGAAATTTTATCTCCTGGTTCCAATGATGTATGGGTCGTAAAACAAAAAGGGAAGAAAGATTTATTAATTCCATTTATTGAACCAGTTGTTTATAAAATTGATAAAGAAAATAAACAAGCGTTTATTCATGTATTAGAAGGGTTGTTTGACTAAAATGAGAATTGATGTTTTAACATTATTCCCTGAAATGTTTGCTCCAATGGAACAATCGATGATGAAGAGAGCCATCGAGAAAGAAAAGATTTCTTTTGATACAATTGATTTTAGAGACTTTGCCTTTCATAAACATAATCGAGTAGATGATTATGTATTTGGTGGTGGGGCTGGCTTATTACTAAAAGTGGAACCAATTGACCGTGCATTAAAAGATTTAGAACAGAGAACTCCGGAAACTAAAAAGAGAGTGATTTTACTAGATCCAGCAGGGAAGAAATTTAGCCAATCTGATGCCGAGGAATTAGCTAAAGAAGAACATTTAGTTTTTATTTGTGGACATTATGAAGGATATGATGAGCGTATTCGAACGTTAGTAACTGATGAGTATTCTATTGGAGACTTTGTTTTAACGGGTGGAGAATTAGGGGCAATGGTCATGATTGATGCAACAGTTCGATTAATTCCAGATGTACTAGGAAATTACGAATCAGCAATTGGTGATTCTCATTCCATGGGATTATTAGAGCATCCTCAGTATACTCGTCCAAGAGAATATGAAGGAATGGAAGTTCCAGAAGTATTATTTAGTGGAAATCATGCCAAAATCGCAACTTGGCAGAAAAAAGAATCCTTGAGAAGAACGTATCAAAGAAGACCCGATTTATTAGAAAGTTATTCATTAGATAAAGAAGAAGAAAAATTACTACAAGAAATTATTCAAGAAGAGGGTATGAATCAGAAATAATCGAATAATGATTTAGTACAAATAGTTCAAGAAAAGTTGAAAATAGCATTGGTATTCCTTAAATGATTCAAATGTATTATCTTTATATCGTATTGCTTTATAACACTCAAAAGAAAATTTTAAAAAGTAAAGTGAAAATACTTTACAACTAATCATATCTATGATAAACTCTCAAAAGTGGATAGGAGACTATCCATATAAAACGATATTCCGCTGGTTGGACATTCGGCCAAACCATGAATGTTTGTTGGAAGGAGAAAAAAACATGAGCAAATTAATCGATAGCTTAACACAAGAACAATTACGTTCTGATATTCCTGCATTCCGTCCTGGTGACACTGTACGTGTTCACGCTAAGGTAGTTGAAGGAACTCGTGAGCGTATCCAAATCTTCGAAGGTGTTGTTATTAAACGTCGTGGTGCTGGTATCAGCGAAACTTATACAGTACGTAAAGTTTCTAACGGTGTTGGTGTGGAACGTACATTCCCATTACACACTCCACGTGTAGCACAAATCGAAGTAGTTCGTTACGGTAAAGTTCGTCGTGCTAAATTATATTACTTACGTAACTTACGTGGTAAAGCAGCGCGTATCCAAGAACGTCGTCGTTAATAGAAAGACAAAACCCCTTGAGAATTCAAGGGGTTTCTTTTTATAGATTTTAATTGTATGGAATAAAAATATCTCCATATTCATTTGTTGGTTTGAAAAGTGTTGCAATAAATCTAAAAAATGTAATAATTGTAGGAATAAATGTCCAAGAAAATAGGATTGAAAGAATTCCTTTTAGATTTTTACCTTCGTAGAAATAATGGATTCCAAAACCACCTAAAAAGAACATTAATACTAATAAAATTACTTTATTAACATATCTACCTGGAATATATCCACGATTATTCGTTGGATCATAAGAGTAGTTTGCCATCTTGAGTTCACCTCACTTATATTTTTAGCTATCGTAACATAGACTGACTATACAAGCAATTGTTAAAATAAAATATAAGTAAAAATCCCTTCATCTTTTATGACGAAGGGATATTCTTATAATTGATAAAAAATTCCGATTAAAATTGTTAGTATAGTTGTGTACCAATAGAAGAAGGTAGCAATTCGGCTAGGTTTACCTGTTTTCTTTAGAAGAATATGATATAAAATTGGAATAATTCCACTGATTCCAATTAAAATTAATGCAAATAATGAGAAATGAGTTCCTACTACATAAAAACTAACTGGATATGCAATGAGCCAACATAAGTTGAAAATAAGTGATACAAACATACTCCAAACAGGATAGTCTAGTTTTTCAGGATTATGTCGTTCAACTGATTTTTGTTTAAACTGAATCATGCTAATTCCAAAGATTGCATAGCATAGAAATACTTGGAAAATACTATTTGGAATTTGATGTGTAATCAAGTAATACATTAAAAAGTTACCTACAGTGAATTTAGCTAAGCTATTTAAAAGTACATGATACGCATATGCAGGGTGATTTGATTGTAAATGGAAAATCCAACTATGATTTACTCCGATAATTAAAGCTGCAATAATTCCAATGCGGAATCCAAAAGTTTGTACAAAATAAACAATTGGTAGCAGTAATAAGAAATTTGTAAAGAGTAGTACAACGGATTGTCCACGTTTTGGAACTTTATAAAATTTAGAATACATCATTTCTTGTACGTTAATGATAAACAAGAAAAAATATAATACGAGTATCCCAGAAAGAGGGATAGCATTTGTTTTAATGGCTAGAAAAAAACCTAAAAATGAATAACTGACAGGAGCTAAAAATAAACTCCATAATGGATTTGTCAATTGCTTCATGTAAGGTATTTCTGGATGTGCCATAGAATTTGCGGACATATAAATTACCTCGATAATACTTTTTGTTTTCATGATAGGTAAATTAATCCAGCTTGTCAAGCAATAATTAAACGATTTCATGACATTTTCACAAAATAAATGTATAAAAAAGAGAAATAATACTAGGAATTTTCAAAAATAATGCTATAATGGTTGAGTCTTAAAAAAATATGATATTCCCGAGAGGATGCACCATGTGTAGATGCCTTGTAACCGGAATTGAATGGGGGAAAAAGAATGGAAAAAATTTTATTTACATCGGAGTCAGTTACTGAGGGACATCCCGATAAAATCGCAGACCAAATTAGTGATGGAGTATTAGATGCTATTTTAGCTCAAGATCCAACTGCTCGTGTAGCCTGCGAAACAGTTGTTAATACAGGTTTAGTCGTATTAGTTGGTGAAATTACAACAACAGCTACAGTCGATTATCAACAAATTGCAAGAGATACGATTCGTAAAATTGGTTATGCTGATCGTAAGTATGGCTATGATGCGGATAGCGTTGCCGTTATGGTTTCATTAGATAAACAATCACCTGACATTGCAATGGGGGTTAATGATGCTTTAGAAACTCGTGGGCAACAAGAAGAGTTTGGGGCAGGAGACCAAGGGTTAATGTTTGGTTTTGCCACTAATGAAACAGATACTTATTTACCAATGCCAATTTACTTAAGTCATCAATTAGCTTATCAATTAGCAAAAGTTCGTAAAGAAAAACAATTAGATTACTTAGGACCAGACGGTAAAGTTCAAGTAACCGTTGAATATACAACAGACCATAAAGTAAAACGTATTGATACTATTGTTGTCAGTACACAACATGACGAAGAAATTTCTCAAGAACAAATTCATCGTGATATTTTAGAATATGTGGTTAAACCAGTTGTACCAAGTGAATTATTAGATGATGAAACACGTTACTTCATTAATCCAACAGGAAAATTCGTAATTGGTGGACCAGTTGGAGATTCTGGATTAACAGGTCGTAAAATCATCGTAGATACTTACGGTGGATATGCTCGTCATGGTGGAGGAGCATTCTCAGGAAAAGATGCAACAAAAGTTGACCGTTCAGCAAGTTATGCTGCTCGTTATATTGCTAAAAATGTTGTAGCTGCAGGTTTAGCGGATAAATGTGAAATCCAATTAGCATATGCGATAGGGGTAGCTCAACCAGTATCGATTTCTGTGGATACATTTGGAACAAATCATGTTTCTGAAGAAAAATTAATTGCTGCGATTCGTAAAGTGTTCAAGTTAACTCCAAAAGGAATTATTGAAACATTACATTTACGTAGACCAATTTACCAACAAACTGCTGCTTACGGACATTTTGGACGTAAAGATGTAGATTTACCGTGGGAACAATTAGATAAAGTTGAAGCTTTAAAAGCTGAATTTTAATAAAATGTCTGAAAGGCTTAAAATGATGTTTAAAAGACTGATTTTAAGCCTTTTTTATTTTGAAAGGAAAGTAAAAGATGAGGAAGAAAGAAAAACTATTATCGGTATTTTTAGCAATTTTAGCAGCAGTTTTTTATGCAATAAATACACCATTTTCAAAAATTTTACTAGATAAAGTATCGCCAACATTTATGGCAGCATTTTTATATTTAGGGGCTGGTATTGGAGTAGGAGCCATGTATTTATTTCAATACAAAAATGAAAAAGTAGAAGAAAGAATAGGACGTGAAGATTGGCTGTATGTTCTAGGAATGATTGTATTAGATATAGCTGCTCCTATTTTTTTAATGATTGGAATTAGAATTGGAACAGCTGCAAATGCATCCTTGTTAGGAAATTTCGAAATTGTAGCGACAACAGTGATTGCTTTATTGCTGTTTAAAGAAACAGTGACTAAAAGATTGTGGATTGCAATTGGATTTATAACTCTTTCAAGTATTTTGCTTACTTTTGATGGACAGGGAAGTTTCCAATTTTCACTAGGTTCCCTATTTGTTATTCTAGCAACTAGCTGTTGGGGATTGGAAAATAATTGCACAAGAAAAATATCAGATAAAAGCACGTATCAAATAGTATGTCTTAAAGGGATTTTTTCAGGTGGAGGCTCATTTCTCATTGCTTTGTTTCTAAAGGAGGCTATTCCAGATATTAAAGAAATTTTAGCTGTAATGTTATTAGGATTTGTCTCTTATGGATTAAGTATCTTCTTTTATATAAGAGCACAAAGAGGTTTAGGGGCTGCAAAAACAAGTGCCTATTATGCAATAGCACCATTTGTAGGAGCAATATTATCCTTTGTATTTAATAGTGAAATTTTAACAGCTATGTATTTTATAAGTTTAATTTTTATGGTTATTGGAACAGTGTATATTGTTAGAGATACGATTATAAAGAATCATACACATATTCATACTCATGTTATCACTCATACTCATAATGGAAGTACACATACTCATGTGATTACTCATGAGCATCCACACGATCATTTTTCAGATGAAGAGAATCATTTTCATAGGCATAATGATTTCTTAAAAAGTGATATCCATAGATTAGAACATGAAAAAAACTCGAACTACTTTTAATCTAAAGTAATTCGAGTTTTTATGTTTGAAACTATTTATAATTCATAACAGTCATTGCAAATTGGAATACGATAACTCCTAATGTTGCTAATAACATAAACCATACAACAACACGAGTAATTTTTTCCATTGTTGAAAGATTACGTTTTTGTTTTTTTCTTGGTTTTCTTGACACTAGTATCTCTCCTTTATTTCAAATCATTGTTAGTTTACATGAATTGTAAGAAATACTCAAGTAGTATAGTAAATGAAAATTTTCTTTGAGTGCAAATAGCTTTCCTAAAATTGTAAATTTTGGTATGATGACAAGGTAAATTTATAAAATATTGGAGGAATTCAAAATGTCAAAACAACAAATTGGTGTCGTTGGTATGGCAGTAATGGGTCGTAATTTAGCTTTAAATATTGAAAGTCGTGGTTATTCGGTTTCAATTTTTAACCGTTCATCTTCAAAAACAGATGAAGTGATTGCATTACATCCTGACAAAAAATTAGTTCCAACTTATACAGTGGAAGAGTTCGTGGATTCATTAGAAAAACCAAGAAGAATTTTATTAATGGTTAAAGCTGGTGAAGCAACTGATAAAACAATTCAAAGTTTATTACCACATTTAGATAAAGGGGATATCTTAATTGATGGAGGAAATACATTCTTCCAAGATACAATCCGTCGTAATGAAATGTTAGCAAACTCAGGTATTAACTTTATCGGTACTGGAGTTTCTGGTGGTGAAGAAGGGGCATTAAAAGGTCCTGCTATTATGCCTGGTGGACAAAAAGATGCTTATGATTTAGTAGCGCCAATCTTAGAAGAAATTGCTGCAAAAGCTGATGATGGTGCACCATGTGTGACTTATGTTGGTCCAAATGGAGCAGGTCATTATGTAAAAATGGTTCATAACGGAATTGAATATGGTGATATGCAATTAATCGCTGAAAGTTATGATATTTTACGCCGTGTAGGTGGATTAACAGTAGAAGAAACCGCAGAAGTATTCAAATCTTGGAATACTGGCGAATTGGATAGTTACTTAATTGAAATTACTGCTGATATTTTAACGAAAAAAGATCCTGAAACAGGTAAACCAATGGTTGAAGTGATTATGGATACTGCTGGAAATAAAGGAACAGGAAAATGGACTTCTCAAAGTGCATTAGATTTAGGGGTTCCACTTCCATTAATTACAGAATCAGTATTTGCACGTTATATTTCTACATTAAAAGAAGAACGTGAAATTGCTAGTAAAGAATTATCTCCAATTAAAGTTCCTGAATTATCTAATACTGAAAAACAAGCGTTAATCGAATCAGTTCGTAAAGGTTTGTATTTCTCTAAAATTATGAGTTATGCGCAAGGGTTCGCTCAAATGCGTGTAGCAAGTGAAGAGTTTGATTGGAACTTAAATTATGGAGAAATTGCAAAAATTTTCCGTGCTGGATGTATTATTCGTGCTCAATTCTTACAAAAAATCACAGATGCATTTGAACGTGATCCAGAATTGAAAAACTTATTATTAGATAAATACTTCTTATATGTAACAGAATCTTATCAAGAAGCTGTTCGTGAAGTTGTTGTGACAGCTGTTCAAGCAGGAATTCCTGTACCAACATTCTCAAGTGCATTGGCTTACTATGATTCATATCGTTCAGAAGTTTTACCAGCTAACTTAATTCAAGCGCAACGTGATTACTTTGGTGCTCACACTTATAATCGTGTGGACAAACCTGGAGTATTCCACTTCGAATGGGCGCAAGAACGTGAGATCGAACAATAACATTAATAAATTTTTTAGAGAGGACTAATCTGTTGTAGCTAGGACGCAAGCAGCCAGCTGAAGCTGTCTCATTGCTAAATTTCGAGCCTAGGTCTCGAAATTTCCAGTACTAGAAGCCATTTGGCTTCTAGTACTTCAGCTACTACGGATAGTCTTTTCTGTTTGTTCATTCATTAATGAGTGGGCGTGTAGAAGTATAATTTTTCTGTTTACTTATTCATTTATATGGAACGGTTTAAATAAGACTAATCTGTTGTAGCTAGGACGCAAGCAGCCGGCTGAAGCTGTCTCATTGCTAAATTTCGAGCCTAGGGTCTCGAAATTTCCAGTACTAGAAGCCACTTGGCTTCTAGTACTTCAGCTACTTTAGGTAGTCTTTTTGGTTTGGCCATTCATTAATGAAGAGGCGGTGTATAAATCTTTAAATAAAAAAAGCATCTCTTGGAGATGCTTTTTTTATTGATGTGATTGTGGTGCAGTTTTGGTTGGTTTCATGAAGACATGTTGGATTAAAACAATTCCGCATGAAATTAAAACTCCAACGACTACTGCATTTGTAAAGTTATATGGAGATTGTGCTAATGCAGATCCTAAATAATAGGTTACTTGACTTAAAATAAATCCCCAAACAAAAGTTACGAGGTATTTCATTTCGACACCTTCTTTCTTTTTTATTATAGTCAATCAACCTAATTCATACAAGTAAAATTTCTTAAAGCTTTTATAAGTCAAATTGTTAAAAAAACAACAACACAATATTTGTACAAAAATCTATTCAACCGTTATAATGAATGAGAAGAAATGATAGAAAGGAATCATTATGACATTTACGATTTTACAAGTTACTAGTGGCTATAGTTTACTGAGAAGTACCATTGATTTATATAAATATGTAATGACTGCTAAAACATTAGGCTATCAAAAATTAGCCTTAACTGATGAAGGTGTCTTACATGGGGCGATTGAATTTTATAATTTATGTCGTATACAGCAGATTGAACCTATTATTGGTTGTATATTCCAATATAAGCAATGGAGAAATGCTGAAGTATTTTCATCCATGGTTGTTTACGCAAAAGATGAAATTGGTTATCAAACATTAATTGAATTATCAACTCAGTATCAAAAATTCAAAGTAGTTACAAAAGATATGGAACAAAAAATGAAAGATAGTTCCAAGCATTTACAAATAGTATTTCCACAAGATAATAGTGAATGGGCATTGGAATGTTTGAATGGAGAAGTAGCTTTTCAACGTTGGTTGTTTGAAGCTGAGGAGCGTTATTTTCCAAATATTTATCTAGGAATTGAATCCAACAAAGCTTTACCAATTTCTTTAGAAGAATTAGAAGCATGGGGAAAAGATTTTTCGATGCAACTTCTTCCTTTCGTTAAAACTTTTTATTTAAAAGCTGAGGATGATTTTAGTTATCGAGTATTAAAAGCTATTGGAGATGGAGAAACGCTGAGTACAACTCAAGCAGAAGTGAGTGGACAATACTATTTACAAGATGAAAAGACATTAACGCAACAATGGTCAAGTGTATTAGATGGGAAACTAGTCCGTCAATTACAAGCGTTTGTTGATTCTATCAAATGGGAACTTCCTAAAAATGAATTATTGCTTCCAAAATTTCAAACACCAGAAGGTAAATTAAGTCAGGAATATTTACAAGAACTTTGTCAGCAATCTTTAAAAGACAAAGAATTAGTAAAAGAGGAGTATCAATCTCGACTAAATTATGAATTATCCATTATTCATCAAATGGGATTTGACGATTATTTCTTGATAGTATGGGATATTATGAAATATGCTCATGAAGCAGGCATTCAAACAGGTCCTGGACGTGGTTCAGCAGCTGGTTCATTAGTATCTTATTTATTGAATATTACTAAAGTTGATCCAATTGAGTATCAATTATTATTTGAACGTTTCTTGAATCCAGAACGATATACAATGCCGGATATCGATTTAGATTTTCCTGATAATCGAAGAGAGGCTATATTAGAATATGTTCGAAGAAAATATGGGGAAAATCATGTTGCTCAAATTGCGACTTTTGGAACTTTTGGAAGTAAACAAGCCTTGAGAGATGTATGCCGTGTGTTAGGTCTAACAACAGTTCAAGCGGGAGAATGGTCTAAAGCTATTCCAAATCAATTAGGGATTAATTTGAAAAGTGCATATGAACAGTCCAAAAGTTTACAAGCATTAGTTTCGAGAAGTCCAAAAAATCAATTGATATTTGAGACAGCTTGTCGAATTGAAGGCTTGCCTCGACATTTATCCACTCATGCTGCTGGTGTAGTGTTATATGATAAGCCATTAACGGATGTCATTCCTCTAATCTATAAGGATCAACAAATACCAATAACTCAATATACGATGAAATATGTTGAACAAATTGGATTATTAAAAATGGACTTTTTAGGATTAACAAATTTATCGATATTACATGATTCTATTGAATTAACCAAAAAAATTTATCAACAAGAAATTATTTTAAATGAGATTCCGTTAGATGATGAGAAGACTCTTGAATTATTCCAAAATGCAGATACAAATGGAATATTTCAATTTGAGTCGGATGGCATCCGTCGAGTATTAAAGAAACTTCGACCAACGAATCTTGAAGATATTTCTGCGGTGAATGCATTATATCGACCAGGTCCGATGGAGCAAATTGATACTTTTATTAAACGCAAGCATGGACAAGAAGTTGTGAAATATCCTCATCCAATTTTAGAGTCTATTCTCCAATCGACATATGGTGTCATGGTCTATCAAGAACAGGTTATGCAAGTAACTTCTCAAATGGCAGGATTCTCATTGGGACAAGCAGATATTTTACGTCGTGCAATTGGGAAGAAAGATGGTAAAGTCATTGAAACTGAAAAAGCTCATTTTATTGAAGGAGCGATTGAAAAAGGGATTGATGTAGAAAGTGCAACAGAAGTGTACCAATATATCGAGAGATTTGCTAATTATGGCTTCAACCGTTCACATGCATTTGCGTATTCGTTATTAGCCTATCAATTAGCTTATTTTAAGACACATTTTCCACGTGCTTTTTATACTGCTATTTTAAGATTTGTGGGAGATCGTTCTCCAAAATTACAAACTTATTTTATAGAAGCAAAACAAAGAGGCATTTCAATAAAAAATCCTTCGATTAATACTAGTGTCGACGATTATACTGCAACAATAGATGGAATATTTATTGGATTAAATGCTATTAAAGGATTAAGAAGAGATTTTATTCAAGAAATTCTTACTCAACGTAAACAAAATGGTCCATTTATTGACTTTATGGATTTTGCATTTAGAATGGGTAAAAAATATTGTAAAAAAGAAGTGTTAGAAGCTTTAATTGATGCAGGTGCTTTTGATGAACTAGGAAAAAATCGAGCAACATTAAGAGCTACGATTGATGCAGTGATTGAAAGTGTGAAATTCCATGGAAGCAATCTCTCTTTAGATTTAAATGAAGAGATGTATCCAAAATATTTTGAAGAAGAAGATAGTAATATTATTGAAAAAATTGAACGAGAAATTGCTGTATTAGGATTTCCAGTTTCTGCTTTTCCAACAGAACCTTATGAAATTTTATATAAAGAACAAAAAGCGAATCGTATTTCAACCATTTATGAATCAAAACAAGTGTCAGTATTAGGCTTACTAAAAAACATACGTAAGACTCGCACAAAAAAAGGCGAACCTATGGCTTTTGGGACGATACAAGATGAAACGGGTGAAATGGAGTTTGTTGTATTTTCTGAAGTGTATCCAATAGTTTTCTCATTATTAGAAGAAAATCAGTTAGTCTTATTAAAAGGAAAATCAAGAAAGAATCTACAGTCTAAATGGCAAGTGCAAGTTCAAGAAGTGTTAAGCTTATTAGAAGTAGAAGGATTAGCACAAGCAGCTTCTATAAAGTGTTATATAAAAATCACAGAAAAATTACAAAATAAAGAAGTATTTGATCAAATTAGAAATGTTATTATTAATAATCCTGGTGATACAACTGTTCTTTTATATATAGAAAGTAAGGATCAACTGTTAAAAATGAATTTTAACTCCGGATTAGCAGTCGATGCTGAGACAATTAAAGCCCTTTCTTCTATTGTTGGAGAAAAAAATGTAAAAATTATAAAATAAAAACCTTTTCATCAATGAAAAGAAAAGACATTTTTTAAGAAAAGTGTTAAAATAGGTTAAGAAATTGGATGAGTTCCAAAAAAATAATAAGAGGTGAATAGCTTGAAACGTATTGCTGTTTTAACAAGTGGTGGAGATGCACCAGGTATGAATGCTGCAGTTCGTGCCATCGTTCGTAAAGGAATTTATGAAGGATTTGAAGTCTATGGAATTAACTATGGATTTGCAGGATTAGTAGCAGGAGATATCCGTAAAATGGAAGCTTCTGATGTAGGAGATATGATTGGCCGTGGAGGTACTTTCTTATATTCTGCTCGTTATCCTGAGTTTGCTCATCGTGAAGGTCAAGAAAAAGGAATCGAACAATTGAAAAAATTCGGCATCGAAGGTTTAGTTGTTATTGGTGGAGATGGAAGTTACCAAGGTGCGGTAGCTTTAACAAAATTAGGATTCCCAACAATTGGGGTTCCTGGAACAATTGATAATGATATTCCTGGAACAGATTATACAATTGGTTTTGATACAGCGATTAATACTGTATTGGAAGCAGTTGACCGCTTAAGAGATACTGCAACAAGTCACGTACGTACATTTATTGTTGAAGTAATGGGACGTAATGCAGGAGATATTGCTCTATGGACTGGTATTGGTAGTGGAGCAGAACAAATTTTAATTCCTGAGCAAGATTTTGACATTGCTGAAGTAGCAAAAGAATTGAAACGTGGCCGCTTAAATGGTAAAAAACATACAATTATCCTTTTAGCTGAAGGTGTAATGAGTGGCGATGAATTTGCTAAAAAATTATGGGAATACGATGATGATTTCCATACTCGTGTAACAGTATTAGGACACGTTCAACGTGGTGGTTCTCCAACTGCTCGTGACCGTGTATTAGCAAGCCGTTTAGGTGCAAAAGCTATCGACCTATTAAAAGAAGGCGTTGGTGGAGTTTGCGTTGGTGTTCGTGGCGAAGAAGTTGTTTACAATGATATCGTAGAAACATTAGCAAATGGTAAACATGTACCAAACTTAGAATTATATCAATTAAATAAAGAAATTTCATTTTAATTAAGGAGTAGTTTTTTATGAAAAAAACAAAAATCGTATGTACAATTGGACCAGCAAGTGAATCAATTGAAAAATTAACAGCATTAGCAGAAGCAGGGATGAACGTTTCACGTTTAAACTTCTCTCATGGTGACCATGAAGAACATTTAGCACGTATTAACAATATCAAAAAAGTACGTCAAGAAACTGGTAAGATGATTGCTATCTTATTAGATACAAAAGGACCAGAAATTCGTACGCATGACATGGAAGGTGGAGCTTTAGAATTCTTCACTGGTGATGTATTACGTATTTCAATGACTCAAGTTTTAGGAACTAAAGAAAAAATTTCTATTACTTATCCAGAGTTAATTAACGATGTTAAAGTTGGTTCTACGATCTTAATCGATGATGGTTTAGTAGGCTTAACAGTTACTGAAATTGATCATGCAAATGGCGAAATCGTAACAGTTGTAAATAACAGCGGTGTTGTTAAAAACAAAAAAGGTGTTAACGTTCCAGGCGTAAGCACTAAATTACCAGGAATCACTGAAAAAGATAGAGCAGATATCATCTTCGGTATTGAAAATGATATTGACTATATTGCAGCAAGTTTCGTTCGTCGTGCATCTGACGTTCAAGAAATCAGAGATTTATTAGAAGAACACAATGCAACTCATATTCAAATTATTCCAAAAATTGAAAACCAAGAAGGTATTGACAATATTGACGAAATCTTAGCATTATCTGATGGTTTAATGGTTGCTCGTGGAGACATGGGTGTTGAAATCGCTGCGG
>ERZ772999.205-NODE-205-length-38257-cov-5.525339_pt1 | contig 38257 bp, 34 predicted proteins | sample MGYA00511467_ERZ772999 | MGnify/ENA primary metagenome ERZ772999 (study PRJEB29015, sample SAMEA2738064) | human oral metagenome | biome: human oral; feature: human-associated habitat; material: saliva | place: China | collected 2218 ... | reverse complement strand
TAGTATTTGAATACTAGATATTCAAAAGAAACTAAATAGTACTTAAGAACCTCGCAACTCTAGCACTCGTAGGGTGTCAGTCGTGAGAGGTTCAGATCCTCTTTTTTCCATTTCATCCATTACCCCTAAGTGCACAACACTCTCTATGTTGTCCAAGAATTTGATTTTTGGGTAATAAATGGATAATTTCTTCATGCCACAGTCTCATCTTTTTCTCCTGTCAATAATGTAGATTTTTGTAAATATTCATTTGGATATTTCTTTAGTAAAATATTAATATATTCTATTACAGATTTCTGATTATTTTTTCCTTTCATATATTCTTCTAGTAAATTATGTAATTCTTGTTTTTCAATTTCAGTTGCTTCATTTTTAAAATATCCCCATACATGAAGAATTGCATTTCTGAAATCTTTTTTACTTTCTTTAATATCACTTACTCTTTCTATTTTTTCGCTAAGAAATAAAATATCCACCTCTTTTTCTTTCAAATACTCTCTTATCTCCAAGTATACTTTATGGGATTTACTTAGTACATAATACTTGTTTTTTGCCCATAGCTCTTCACAGTCTTTCCTTATTTTCTTGAACTCCATGTTAACCTCTTCTTTCAAACTACTCGAATCTTTAATCTTAATGTAGTCCATCAAATTATATCATTTTTCCTGTATTTTGTAATCTACTCATTCTCTGTTCTGACTCTATTTTTTCAAAGTATTTTAGATAATTCTTTGCAATCATAAAAGTCTTAAACTCTTCTCTGATGAAATTAATGAAATCCTTTTATTTTTGTATTCTCTTTTCTTTAGTATTTTTCTTAGAAGAATGTTATAATAAAAAGGAAAATTGAAAAATATTTAAAGGAAGATAAATTTTTAATTAAATTAAAATTGGTGATTAAATGAAATTAGATGAATTAAATAAAAAAAGAGAGCAATACCAAACAGAAGGTAATATTCTAAAAGAAATTGAAATACTAAGAATAATCTTAAACGAAACTGAAAAACAATATGGTTTAGAAAGTGATGAATATATTAAAGCTTTAAATGAATTAGGTGGAACTTTAAAATATGTTGGTTATTATGATGAAGCAGAAGCTAATTTACTAAAATCATTAGAAATTATAAAGAAAAAATATGGAGATAATAATCTTCCATATGCTACTAGTCTTTTAAATCTAACTGAAGTATATAGATTTGCACAAAAATTTAACCTACTTGAAGAAAACTATAAGAAAATAGTTAAAATTTATCAAGATAACTCAGCAGATAATTCATTCTCTTATGCGGGACTATGTAATAACTTTGGATTATATTATCAAAATATTGGTAATATGAAGGCTGCCTATGATTTACATTTAAATAGCTTAGATGTATTAAAGAATTATGATAGTGAAGAATATCTTCTTGAATACGCTGTAACATTAAGTAATTTATTCAATCCTTCTTATCAACTTGGAATGAAAGAAAAGGCTGTTGAATATCTATATAAAGCTATTGAAATTTTTGAAAAAAATGTAGGTAAGGAACATCCACTTTATTCAGCTTCTTTGAATAATATGGCAATATATTACTATAATAAAAGAAAATTAGAGAAAGCTATAGAATATTTTGAAAAGGCAGCAGAAATCTCTAAAAAAACTATGGGAGCAGATAGTGATAATTATAAAAATATTCTTAGTAATATAGAATTTATTAGAGAAGAATTAAGAAATGCTTCAAGTGATAACACTTCTCAAAATATAAAAAATCATGAAAAGAATGAAGTTATTGAAAATGTTAAAAAAGAAGATTTAGAAAATATTAAAGGTTTAGAGGTTTCTAAAAAATATTTTTATGATATAGTTCTACCAGAATTTGAAAAGAGCTTGAAGGATATTCTTCCTTTATGTGCCTTTGGTTTAGTTGGAGAAGGTTCAGAATGTTATGGTTATGATGACAAAATTTCTCAGGATCATGACTTCGGTCCATCAGTATGTATATGGCTAAAAAAGAATGTTTATTTAAAACATAAAGATAAAATCAATGAAGTTTTAAGGGTTTTGCCAAAAACTTATCTAGGTTTTCAAGAATTAAAAGAAAGTGAATGGGGTTCAGATAGAAGAGGGCTTTTAAATGTAGAAGATTTTTACTTTAAATTTTTAGGCTCTTCAAAAGCTCCTAAAACTATAGCTGAATGGCAAAAAATTCCAGAAACTGCTTTAGCAACAGTTACAAATGGAGAAGTATTTTTAGATAATTTAGGAGAGTTTTCAAAAATTCGTAATGAGTTATTAAACTACTATCCTGAGCCAATGAGACAAAATAAGATAGCTACTAGACTTATGAATATTTCACAACATGGACAATATAACTACACTAGATGTCTAAAAAGAAATGATTTAGTTGCTGCTAATCAATGTCTATATCTTTTTGTTGATGAAGTAATACATTTAGTATTTCTATTGAATAGAAGATATAAAATTTTCTATAAATGGTCTAATAGAGCTTTACTAGATTTAAAAATCTTAGGAGAAGAAATACATAAATTATTAGAAGATATGGTATTTGCACAAAATAAAATACCTTATGTTAGAAAGATTTGTAAAGCCTTAGCAGATGAATTAAGAAATCAAAAATTAACTAATTGTGAAAGTGAATTTTTAGGAGATTTAGGTGTAGATATTCAAAAAAATATAGATGATGAGTTCTTTAAAAATTACTCTCCATGGTTGGACTAAGTAAAGGAATGAAAAATGGAAAAAGAAAAGATAATTGAAAAAATTCTAGAAAAAGAATGGAAGTATTTTTCTAATTTGAATAATATTGGAGGTAGAGCAGACTGCCAAGATAATAGAGAAGACTTTATTATTATGAGAAAATCTCAATGGGAAACTTTTAATGAAGAAACTTTGCTATCGTACTTAGAAGATTTAAATTCAAAGAATAATCCTTTATTTCAAAAATACGCTCAAATGATGAAGTATAATTCACCAGAAGAATATGAAAAAATAAAAGATATTTTAGAAAAAGCTAGTGAAGAAAAAATTGATTTAGTAAATAAAATTATGTCTATCTACATGAATTGGGAAAAAGAATTCTTTGAAAAATATCCTATATTTTCATCTATGGGTAGACCTCTTTATTCTTCAGAAGATGATAACATTGAAACATCTATAGAAACATATTTAAGAGGAGAACTTTTATCATATTCTGAGAAAACTTTGGAGTTATATTTAAACTATGTTATTGATAATAAAGAAAAAAATATAAATCTAGCTATAAAAAATATGGATAATTTAGCTAGAATGCAAGGTTTTAATGACTCAGATGATGTGGAAGCTTATTATAAAAATTTTTCTAAAAATTAAACTTTATACTACAATATTTTAGATTCTTATGATATTATATATATAGCTAAAAGCCTTTATTTTAGCTTATTAATAAACTAAATAGAATTATTGGGGATTACTATGTTAAAAGAAAATATTATTAAAGAACTAGAGGGATTTAAAAGTGAAAATAGATTTAGAACTATAAAGACTAATGATAAAAGTCTTTATAATTTTTCTTCTAATGACTACTTAGGTTTAGCAAATGATAAAACTCTATCTCAGAGGTTTTACGAAAACTACACTTTTGATAATTATAAATTATCATCATCTTCATCAAGGTTAATAGACGGCTCATATCAAACTGTGATGAGATTAGAGAAAAAAGTTGAAGAAATTTATGGAAAGCCTTGTCTTGTTTTTAACTCAGGTTTTGATGCTAATTCTTCAGTCATAGAAACTTTTTTTGATAAAAATTCTCTTATTATAACTGATAGATTAAATCATGCTAGCATATATGATGGTTGTATAAATTCAAATGCTAAAGTTTTAAGATATAATCACTTAGATGTAGACGCTTTAGAAAAATTATTAAAAAAATACTCTAAAACTCATGATGATATCTTAGTTGTGACAGAATCTATTTATAGTATGGATGGAGACTGTGCAGACCTTAAAAAGATCTGTACTTTAAAAGATGAATATAAATTTACTTTAATGGTTGATGAAGCTCATTCTTATGGAGTATATAACTATGGTATTGCATACAATGAAAAATTAATTGATAAAATAGATTTTTTAATTATACCTTTAGGTAAGGCAGGTGCTTCAGTTGGAGCTTATGTTATCTGTGATGAAATATATAAAAACTATCTAATAAATAAAAGTAGAAAATTTATTTATTCTACAGCATTGCCACCTGTAAATAATTTATGGAATCTATTCATTTTAGAAAATTTAACTCTTTTTCATGATAAGATTGAAAAGTTGAAAGACTTAGTTAATTTTTCTTTAAATACTCTTAAAAAAGCTAATATTGAAACATCTTCAACAAGTCATATTATAAGTATAATTATTGGAGATAATCTAAAAACTATAAATCTTTCAGAAGCTTTAAAAGAAAAAGGTTATCTAATTTATCCAATAAAAGAGCCTACTGTACCAAAGGATACTGCTAGACTTAGAATAAGTTTGACTGCAAATATGAAAAAAGAAGACTTAGATGCTTTTTTTAAGATTTTAAAAGCTGAAATGAAAAAATTAGGTGTGATGTAAATGTCTAAAATATATTTTTTTAATGGTTGGGTCATGGATGAAAATCTATTAAGTCCTCTTAAAAATTCAACTGAATATGAAATAAAAGTTATTAATTTTCCATATAATATCAATAAAACTTCTATAGATAAAGAAGATATCTTTATAGCTTATTCCTTTGGAGTTTATTATCTAAATAAATTTTTATCAGAAAATCAGGATTTAGTCTATGAAAAAGCTATTGCTATCAACGGACTTCCTGAAACTATTGGAAAATTTGGTATCAATGAAAAAATGTTCAACATGACTCTTGAAACTTTAAATAAGGAAAATTTAGAAAAATTTTTACTTAATATGGATATTGATGAGAGCTTTGGAAGAGCTAATAAAACTTTGGAAGAAGCTAAATATGAGTTACAATATTTCAAAGATAACTATAAGGCTATTCCGAATTGTATTGATTTTTATTATATAGGTAAAAATGATAGAATTATTCCTGCAAATAAGGTTGAAAAATATTGTCAAAACAATAAAATAACTTATGAGTTAATAGCTTGTGGTCATTATCCTTTTTCATATTTTAATGATTTCAAAGATATTATAAATATAAGAGAGGAAAATAAAAATGAATTTTGATAAGCACTACAGCACCTATGAAAAGAATTCTTTAGCTCAAAAACAAGTAGCTGAACATCTTTTAACTCATATGGAAAATGCTGATATATTAAAAAGAGATATTAATTCTATTTTTGAAATTGGTTGTGGAACTGGAATTTTTACAAGAGAGTATAGAAAATTTTTTCCTAAATCATCTTTAATTTTAAATGATATATTTGATGTCAAAAACTTTATAAAAGACATAAATTATAATATTTTTATCAAAGAAAATATTGAAGAAATTGATATACCAAAAAGTGATTTAGTTCTTTCAAGTTCAGTTTTTCAATGGATAGATGGCTTGGAAAATCTTATTAGAAATATAGCTGAAAATACTGACATCTTATGTTTCTCTACCTATGTCTTTGGAAATTTATTAGAAATAAAAAATCATTTCGACATATCTTTAAATTATTTAAAAATTGAAGAGATTGAAAAAATTATTGCTAAATACTTTCAAAAATTTAAAACATATAAGGAAACTATAAAGATAGATTTTGAAAGCCCTTTATCAGTTCTAAGACACTTAAAATGCACAGGTGTCACAGGTTTTCAAAGGGCTTCTTTTTCAAGAATTAAAAGTTTTAAAGCTACTTCCTTGACTTATGAAGTAGCTTACTTCATTTGTCAAAAATAATTTTATAGAGTTATTACACATAAATTGTAATAACTCTTTTTTATTTTTTTTTAGTATGGTATTATATAGAAAAGTGTATTAAAAAGGGGAAATCTTAAATGAAATTTAAGCATATATCAAAAAATCAAGTATTTAAAAATGATGTAATAACTGTATTTGAAGAAACATTAGCTCTACCTAATGACAATGTTGTCACATGGACTTTCACTGGGAAAAAAGAAGTTGTCGCTATAATAGCTGAACTTGAAAATGAAATCTTTTTTGTAAAACAGTATAGACCTGCAATAAAAAAAGAACTTATAGAAATTCCTGCAGGCTTAGTTGAAAAAGGTGAAGATATACTAGAGGCTGCAAAGAGAGAATTTGAAGAAGAAATTGGATATAGAGCAAATAAATGGGAAAAAATATGTACTTACTATAATTCAGCTGGAATAAATGCCGGACAGTACCATTTATTTTATGCTACTGATTTAGTAAAAACTCAGCAATCATTAGATGAAAATGAATTTTTAGAAGTTGTTAAAATTCCTTTTAATGATATAGATATTTTTTCTTTTGAAGACTCTAAAACTATGCTTGCATTAAGTTATTTGAAGATAAAAAAAGAAGGTGCCTTATGAAGCAAATAAAGTATAGTTATTTAAATTATAATCAATCAGCAAATAATGAACTTTTATCAACAATAGAAAGGTTACCAGAAGATAATCTTATTATTGTTGAAAATGAATTAGCTAAGAAACAATATTTTGCTTATATAAATAAAGGACAATTAAGAGTAAAAACTAATCTTATCTCTTTTGAAGATTTTTTAGATAAAATTTTTATTTCAGATAAAAAAATTCTAAAAGATATTAAAAGATTCTTTTTATTTTATTTATACCTTAAAGATGATATCAAGAAAAAATTGAATATTACTAACTATTTTGATTGTATAGAAATTGCTGACGATTTCTTTGAGTTTTTTTCTTATATAAGAAATAAGGAAGATTTAGAAAGTTTGAACTTATCTAAATGGCAAGAAGAAAAATTTGAACTATTTTTTGAAATAAAAAATGAAATGGATAAATTTTTAAAAGAGAACTCTTATCTTCCAAGTGACTGGCTTTACTCTATAAGTAATTTGAAACTAGATTTTTTAAAAAAATATAAAAAACTAGTCTTTTTTGATATTGTTGATTTTCCATATAATTTCTCAAAAATTTTAGAAATTTTAAAAAATTATTATGATGTAGAATTTATATTACAAATGGAAGATAAAGACTTCAATAGAGATAAATTAAAATTAAACAAAGTTAGTCTTGTAGATAAAAAAATGGATATAGAACTTGCAAAATATTCAAACGAATTAGAACTTTATACTATGATTTTATCAAGGCAATATGACAATTATTACACAACAGATGCTAACAAAGAAGATAGATACTCTATATTCACTAAATCAAATAAATACTATTTGAATGATACAAAATTCTATAAAATAATTGAAACTTATCTTAATCTTTTAAATGGAATAGATCATAAAAATAAAAATCTTATAGATATTTTTTTAGTAAAAGAAAATATATTTAACTCAGCCTTTATGGAATTCTATGGTCTTGATGTTGAAGACTACAAATGTTTTGAAAAAATTATTTCTAGAGATTATAGATACATTTCATTAAATCTATTGAGAGAAGATTATTATTCTCATTTTCTAAATGATGATGAAAACTTGAAGATAAAGTTAAATCTAATTTTTGAAACTTTAGATAGTATTGATAATATTAACAATATAGATGATTTGAATAGTTTTCTATGTACTAATTTCTTTAGTTCAAAAACTGATATAGATTTTTTTATGGAGAATAAATTTGATAGTCTATATGATAAAATTTATGAAATTTTAGGACTTTTAAATTCTAATGAAAATATAGAATTCTTTAATAGCTTTGATATTTTTTTCAAAACAAATATAGGTAAGAATATCTTTACACTATTTTTCAACTACTTAAATAAAATTGACATCTATTCTATAGAGAAAAATCAAAATAAAGATAAGGAATTAAAGAATTTAAATTTAATTAAATATTCTGTTAAAAATTTAGAGAATTCTGCTCTTGTTTATGCTGATAGCCAAAGTTTACCAAAAATAAAAGCTAATAACAATTTATTTACAGAGCAACAAAAAATAAAGTTAGCTTTAAAAACAAATGAAGATGAAATCCTTATACAAAAATATAGATTTTTTCAGAATATATTAAATTTGGATAAGATTACGGTTTATTCTTTGGTAAATCAGGATATAAATATAGATTTCTCTCCTTTTATATATGAACTTGTAAATAAATATTCTGCCAAAGAACTTAATACAAATGACTTAAAAGGATTTTTTGAAGCATGTTATTTACAAAATAAAACTGAAGATTTCAAAAAAGATCCTGTATTTTTTAGAGCATTTTCAAAGAAAAATACTGATTTCATAAATAATACTTTAACCATAGGAGCATATGACTATATTTTATTAAAGAAGAATGAAACTTTCTTTTTTCTAGATAAAATTTGTGGGATTGAGAGTATTAATGAAACAAGCCCAGTTAATGGTATGTCTCCAAAAGTCTTAGGAAATATATTACACAAAACCTTAGAAGATATATTTAAGACTAATTGGAAAAATATATTAAAAGATAGTACTAATTTAATTATTTCAAAAGAAGAAATAAAAGAATATTTGGAAAGACATATATGGAAAGAAAAATTAAAAATAGAAAACTTTATGGAGCTATATCTTAATGAAGTTTTGTTCCCTAGATTAATTAATAATATAGAAAATTTCTTAAAAGTCTTATATGAGGAATTAAAGGATAGTAAAATCCAAAGAATAGAAGCTGAAAAAGAATCTACGACTAAGAATGTAGCCTACTTAGAACATAAAGGAATACAAGTTATCTTAAATGGTAGAGCAGACTTACTTATAGAAACTGATAAAGCTAGATATATTATTGATTTTAAGACAGGAAGCTATAATAAAGACCAATTAGAATTCTATTCTATAATGTTTTATGGTTCAGATAACTCTCTACCTGTTTATAGTGCTGCTTATAATTTCTGGGAAGAAGAAAAAGATTTTGACTTCAGTAAACATCTAATAGCTCAATTAGATGAAAAAGACAATAATTTTAAGACTTTCCTTAAAGAATTCTTAGAAACAAAATATTATATTTTACCTAATAAAAGTAGTTTAAAGGAAAATAACTTTGATTTTAATGAGTATTACAGATATAAGAATATAATAGCCTTAGAAAAAATGGGGGATTTTAATGAATAAAATTAAAAATTTAGTTGTAAGTGCCAGTGCTGGAACAGGAAAAACTTATAGACTTTCTCTTGAATATATTGCTGCTCTTTCTAAAAAAGCTAATGCAGAGGCTATTGACTATAAAAATATTTTGGTTATGACTTTTACAAGAAAGGCAACTGCTGAAATAAAAGAAGGAATATTAAAAAAATTAAGTGAATTTATTGAAATCTATGATATTTGTAAATACTCTAAACTTTCAGTGAGAGAGACTATTTTAAATCATGAGAATTTAGATGAAAAGAAAAAAGCTAACTACATCAATCTTATTGAGAGTATAGAAAAAATTGAAAAAGGTTTAATTGTTGATAGAGAATTTTTAGATAATTTATCTAATGTATATAAGGATATTATCAGAAATAAAGAAAAATTAAAAATCTATACTATAGATGCCTTTTTAAATATAATCTTTAAAAATATAGTTATCAATTTAATGAAGATAAAATCATATTCTTTAATAGATGAAGCTGATAACTCTGCTTATTATAAAAAAGTTCTTGAAAGCATCTTTACTAATAAAAAATTATTTAATGACTTCAAGAATTTTTTTACTGAAAATTCTGAAAAAAATATAGATAACTATATTTCAGTGGTTAATGAATTAATCTCTTCTAGATGGAAATATATTTTATCATTGAATGATAATAAAGAATATATAAAGAAAGAAAAGCTTAGTATTGATGAAAAACCTGTAGAGATTTTAAGAGAGCTTTTCTCATATCTAGAAAATGATGCAAAAAAAGATTTAAATGATGTATTAAAAAATGACTGTAAAATCTATCTAGGAAAAACTCCTGAAACTCAAAGAGAATTATTAGTTAGAAATGCTAATTTCTTTTTTCAAGATGGTACAGCAGGCTTAATATACAATGGAAATAAATTAAAAAAAGCTACAGATAAAGAATATAAGGAATATTTAATTTCAAGACAAGAAGTCTTAAAAGAAAATTTAGCAAAAGAAGTATATAATGAAATTTTAATACCTTATGAGGAAAAGATTTTTGAACTGAGCCTAGAAATTTTTAGACTTTACGATATGTTTAAAATAAGAGATAAAAATTTTACTTTTAATGATATTGCTATCTATACTTATATGGCTATTTTTAATAAAGAAAATGGTTTAATGAATGAAAATGGACTTACAGATGTCTTTTTTGAAAGCTTAGATATGAATATAGAAACTATTTTCATAGATGAGTTTCAAGACACAAGTATATTACAATGGAAAATACTATATGAATTTACTAAAAAAGCTAAGATAGTAGTTTGTGTTGGAGATGATAAACAAAGTATCTATGGTTGGAGAGATGGAGAAAAAAGATTATTTGAAAATCTTGAAACTATTTTAAAGGCAAATCCAGATACATTAAAAAAATCTTATAGAAGTGACATTAATATCGTTTCATACTGTAATGAATTTTTCTCTGCCATTTCTAGAAAAGATAATTGGGCTTTTAAACCAAGTGAAATTAATTCTAAAAATCAAGGCTATGTAAAAGCAATATGTATGAGTGACCTTGATAAAGAAGCTAATATTTATTCAGTTCTCTTAGAAGAATTAAAAGCTTTTGAGCCTTATGACAATGTAGCTATAATAGCAAGAACTAATAATGAGCTTAATGAGATAGCTCAACTTTTAGAAAATGAAAAAATACCATATATTTTGAATAATGAGAAGAATATTTCTGAGTATCCTGGAATTTTTGAATGTTTTGAGCTTTTAAAATATTTAATTTATGAGAATGAACTAGCTTTATTTAACTTTATTTCTTCACCACTTAGCAACATAGGAACAGAAGATATTGAAGTTTTACTAAAAAATAAAAAAGAAGTACTTTCTTATATAAACTTCTCTCAAGATAATAATTTTATACTTTCTTTGGAAAATAAGAAAATTATAAACTTTTTAAATAAGATTATAGATATTAAAAAGAATTTTAAGAATTTTAAAGTTCAGAATTTAATTTATGAAATTATAAAAAAATTCCAATTTTTAGATTATTTTTCTAAAGAAAACGAAGTTAAAAACATTTATGACTTCTATCTTTTAACTAATTCTTATCTTTCTGTTTTAGATTTATTGAATGACTATAATGATAATAAACTTATTCTTGCAGATCTGAGCTCAAATAAAAAGGGAATTGAGCTTGTTACTATACATAAATCTAAAGGTTTAGAGTTTAAAACAACCTTTGTGATAAAAAATGATAAAAAATCTAAAGGATTTGATATCAACTTTTTATTTGAAATGAATGAAACATATGATAAAACTACTTTTTCTTTATTTGCTAAAAAGGGTTATAAGAATATTTTGAAAAGCTGTTTTGAAGATAAGGTTCTTGAATATATCAAAAAAATTCAAGAAGAGGAAACTAACAATTTTTATGTCGCTTTAACAAGGCCTAAAAATAATCTTGTAATTCTATATAATGATAGACTTTTTGAAGAAAAACCTTTAGAAGATTCTAACTTAAAAGATTTCTTCTCATGTGAAATTGGAGAAATTCATAAAAATAAAGAAATTATTGAAGTGGAAACTCCTAAGGAAACTTCATATAACTCATCTTCTTATTTTTTAAACTCAAATATTGAAAATGAAGAAATCATTGATAATTTTGAAGTAAACAATAGTAAATTTTTACTTGAAACAGAAGAAAAAAGAATGATTGGTATTTTAGTTCACTACTTTTTTGAAAATTTAAAATATGGAAGTGAAGAAGAAGTAGCATTTGCTAAAAACTTATGTTATAAAAAATATCTATCATATTTTGGAAAGAAAAAGTTAGATGAAATATTCTCAAAAGAAAACATCGAAATGTTTTTAAATAAAGATAAAGAAATCTTTTCTAAGAAATGGAATCATATCTACAATGAATATGTTCTCTATGATGCTATAGATAAAAAAGAATATAGAATAGATAGACTTATGATAAAAGATAATGATGATGGTACAGGAGAAATATACATAGTAGATTTTAAGACAGGTGGAAAAAATGAAAATCAATTAAAAACATATGCTTCTGTATTAAAGAAGACTTTTAAAGAACTTAAAAATTATGAAATAAAAACTAATTTTTTAGAATTTGATGTTTTTTAATTTGATTAATATCGTTAAATGCTGTATTATTAAAATAGTTATTTAGAAATAATATTTTAATTTAGGAGGATATATGAATAAACAAAAATTAGCAAAAGATTTAATTAAATTTATAGATGAAAGTCCATCTAATTATTTTGCTTGTATCAATGCAAAAGAAATTTTAAATAAAAATGGTTTTACTGAGCTTTCTGAAGCTGAAGAATGGAAATTAAAAAAAGGCGAAAAGTACTATGTTACTATAAATGATAGTGGAATTATAGCTTTTACTATAGGAACTGATAAAATTTATAAATCAGGATATAGAATAGCAGCTTCTCACACAGATAGCCCTGGTTTTTTAATTAAACCTAATCCTGAAATGAATAAAAAAGACTATGATATTTTAAATACAGAGGTTTATGGTGGCCCTATTTTAAGTACTTGGTTTGACAGACCTTTATCTTTTAGTGGAAGAGTTTTTGTTGAAGGGGATTCTGCTTTCAAACCTAAGAAATATTTTATTAACTATGATAAAGATTTATTTATCATTCCTTCTCTTTGTATACATCAAAATAGAGGAGTTAATGATGGTGTTGCTATTAATGCTCAAAAGGATACTTTACCTCTTGTTAGTATTTCTAAAGACAAAAATAAATTCTCTTTAACAGCATTACTAGCAAAAGAATTAAAAGTAAAAGAAAATGAAATTTTAAGTTATGATTTAAGTCTACACTCAAGAGAAAAAGGTTGCATATTAGGAGCTAATGATGAGTTTGTATCTGTAGGAAGATTAGATAACCTTGCTGCTTTCCATGCTAGCCTTAATTCTTTAATAGATAATAAAGATAAAAAGAACACTTGTGTAGTTGTTGGTTATGACAATGAAGAAATAGGTTCTCATACAATACAAGGAGCAGATAGTCCGACTTTAGCTAATATATTAGGAAGAATTTCTAATGCTATGGACTTAACTTTAGAAGAACATGAACAAGCTTTAGCTAAATCTTTTGTTATTTCTAATGATGCTGCTCACTCTATACACCCTAATTATTTAGAAAAAGCTGATCCAACTAATGAGCCTAAAATCAATTGTGGACCTGTAATAAAAATGGCAGCTAATAAATCATATATAACTGATGGTTATTCAAGGGCAGTTATAGAAAAAATTGCTAAAGATGCAAAAATTCCTTTACAAATTTTTGTAAATCGTTCAGATGTTCGTGGAGGTTCAACAATAGGCCCAATACAACAATCTCAAATAAGAATACAAGGTATAGATATAGGAAGTCCATTACTTTCTATGCACTCTGTCAGAGAATTAGGTGGAGTAGAGGATCACTATAACTTATATAAATTAATTTCTGAGCTTTTTAAAAATTAAAATTTGATAAAATCTCTGAATGGTGTTATAATTTTCCCATAATTTCTAAATATTGGAGGTAAAATTATGGCTTATACATCTAGTCTAGATATACTAGAAACAGAAATTGCTATAAAAAAAGTTAAAGATTTTTTTGAAAGTCATCTATCAAAAGAATTAGATTTACTAAGAGTTTCAGCACCTTTATTTGTTATACCAGAGTCTGGTCTTAACGATAATTTGAATGGTACAGAAAGGCCTGTTTCATTTGATACAAAAAATGGTGAAAGAGTTGAGATAGTTCATTCTCTTGCTAAATGGAAAAGAATGGCTCTATACAGATATAATATTGAAAACCATAAAGGTATATATACAGATATGAATGCTATAAGAAGAGATGAAGATACAGATTTTATCCACTCTTATTATGTTGACCAATGGGATTGGGAAAAAATTATTTCTAAAGAAGATAGAAATGAAGAATATTTAAAAGAAGTTGTAAGAAAAATTTACTCTGTTTTTAAAGCCACTGAAGACTATATTACTAAAGAATATCCTAAACTTACTAAGAAGTTACCTGAAGAAATAACTTTTATCACAAGTCAAGAACTTGAAGATAAATATCCAACACTTACTCCTAAAAATAGAGAACATGCTGCTGCTAAAGAGTATGGAGCAATTTTCTTAATGAAAATAGGGGGAAAACTTACTTCTGGTGAGAGACATGATGGAAGAGCTCCTGACTATGATGATTGGGATTTAAATGGAGATATCATATTTAACTACCCTCTTTTAGGTATAGGTCTTGAATTATCTTCAATGGGTATAAGAGTTGATGAAAATTCTTTAGAAGAACAATTAAAAATATCTCATTGTGAAGATAGAAGAACAATGCCATATCATCAAATGATTTTAAATAAAGTTTTACCATATACTATAGGTGGTGGAATTGGTCAATCTCGTATATGTATGTTTTTCTTAGATAAATTACATATAGGTGAAGTTCAAGCTTCTATTTGGTCTCAAGAAGTTCATGAAATTTGTAGACAAATGAATATTAAATTATTGTAATTAAAAAGGCTATTGCATAAGCAATAGCCTAATTTTTTATTTAGCTTCTATCCAAAGAACAGCGTCTTGAGATAATTCTTTTCCATTATGTTTTAATTCTCCACCTGCACCTAAAGCAGCAAATCCCCAGTATCCTTTATGAACTGGAACAAATGAGAAATATCCATTTTCATCTGCATAAATAACAGTTGCAGTTTTATCTTTTTGTAATTCTCCTACAAATTTTGAATTTTTAATATTTGAATTTAAGTATTCTATTTCTATTTCAGCATTAGCAACAGCCTTTCCATCTTTATCTACAACTTGTCCTCTAAAGATTTCTCCTTTCCAAGTTATAGGATTTGATAATGGGATTATTTCAGGATATCCATTAGCTAATCTTTTATTCCAATCAGTAGCTAATTCATCTTTATTTACTAATACTTTTGTTATTTGTTGAATATATACATCTTCTGCAGATTCATAGTATGGTGCTGGAACAACAACTAGTCCCCAATCTCCTCCACCTTTTAATCCAGAATTTTTATCTAAATTAAATTTATAAGAAGTAACTTGTTTTGAAGCAGGTCCAAATTTAGAAGCTTTTAAATTAGCTTTTAAGTCTTTCTTTTCTCCATTATGTACTGAGAAAAATTCTACAACAGGCTGTATAGTTCCTTTTTCATCTTTTCCCATATCCATACTGTGTGCTTCTACTCCATCAGCAGGGTGAGTGAATATTAATTCAAATGGAACAGATGATTTCCCAGAAATATCAGAATCAGGAGTGTAAACCATTTGAAAGTGTGCAAAAGCAGACATAGACATAGTAGCTACAAGAGCTCCAATAAGTAATTTTTTTGATAACATATTTTCCTCCTCAATTTATTTTGTTTAGCAAAATTTAATTCTTTTTTATTATAACACTCCTTACTTTGCCTGTCAAATTTAAAAATATTTTTATAAAAAATAGACAATATGTAAAAATATTGTCTTATTTTATGATTTTAATTTTTTTCTTCTTATTTTATAGTCAGGCATATATTTTTCAACTAGAGCCCAAAATTTTTTTTGATGATCCATATAGAAAATATGACATATCTCATGAAGAACTACATAATCAATACTTTCTATATCTTTTTCAATTAAATCTATATTGAAGCTGATATAATTCTCCCTTCTGTGATAAATACCCCAAGCAGAAGAAAGTCTTTTTATCTTATAGTAGTTTATTTCAGTATTTAGTAATTTAGTATATCTTTCTACAGCTTCATTTATAATATCTTTTAATTTATTATATTTCCATTCCAAAAATTTCTTTTCAACTTCTATTTCTTCAGTATTCCTTGTATATATAAATATACTTCTGTCAGTTAGACTTATCCTTTCTAAATCTGACTGAATAACTTTTTTTTCTACTTTTTTACCTAAAATCTTTATACTATCATCTTTTAATTTATTTAATTTTTCTAATGTTTTTTCTATCCAGTCTTTTTTAGATAGAACAAAATTTTCAATATCCTTACTAGTTGCAGATAAAGGAGCTGATACTGCGATAGTTAAATCAGGATATATTCTTAAAATAAAATTTTTGATTTTCTTTTTTGTAATTGTATATTCCATTAATATCACCTTGATAATATTATAACAAATTTTAACCAATTTTTAAGAATAATATGATAAAATTAAGCAAGATAATTAGGAGGCAGTGATGAAAGATAATTTACAAAGATTAAAAATCAAATATATAATTTTTATTACAATATTTTTTACTGTTTTGTATAAAGGAGCTGAATTCTATACTCGTACCCTAGATTATGTTCCTTCATATTTTATGGCATGGGAGAAAAAAATACCTTTTTTAACAATTTTTATGTTACCCTATATGACTTCAGCACCTTTTTTCTTTGGAACTTTTCTCACTATAAAAGATGAAAAAAAATTAAACTTCTATGTAAAACAAGCAATATTTTTAACTGTAGTTTCTATTGCTATATTTTTTATTGTTCCAATGAAATTTTATTTTCCCAAACCTGAGATAGCTAATCCCATTTTTAACTTTCTTTTCTATGTCTTAGGTCAATTAGATAGCAGTTTTAATCAATGTCCTTCTCTACATGTAAGTTTTGCTTTTCTTTCTATTGCTATCTATTGTAAAGAAATGAAATCAAAATTAAAATATCTTATTACTATATGGGGATTTTTAATTGCAATTTCAGTTCATTTTGTATATCAACATCATTTTATTGATTTTGTTGGAGGATTTATAATGTTCTTAATAACATGGTACATCTTTCCAAAATTTCTTAAAAAATAAATCTAATTCTATATTGATTTCTCTTTCACCTGTTTTTAGTCCATATTCAATATATAATAATTCTTTTAATTTTTCTTCTAAAAAAGCTTCTGAAAAATAAGTTAAACTATTTAATTTAAGAAAAACTGTATAAGGATGTTGTGCTTTAAAATTTCTTCCTATAAAAAGATCAGCGAAATCATTGTATAGCTCTTTAAAAACATTATAATTCATATTTTGTGAAATTTTTCCACTGTTTATAAGAGAAGTTAATTTCAAAAAGACTATTAGTTCATCAGCCAACATATATACAATACCTAAATAAGAATCTTTATTTACTTCTAAGAAATTTAAAATATCTATATAATTTTTACTCTTAAAGAAATTCTCAACTAAATCTTTCATATTATATTCTTTATCAATACTTATTAAGTTTTTAATTTTTTCAAAAGAATATGGCTGCCCATCTAAAAAAGCAGCTATTTTATTTGTCTCATTTTTTATATGATAATAGTCACTTCCTAAAAGCTCAATTAAATCTTTAGCATCTTTTTCAGTAATATTTAAGTTATCTTTAACATAGTTTAAAATTATGTTGTTTTCTTTTATAAGAGTGCAATCTAAAAAAGTGGCAATCTCTTCAATCGCTTTTATACTTGTTTTAGTTATTTCATATTCAGTAACAATTTTCCCATATTGTATAGGAACATTATAGAGAATTATAATGTTTTTTTCATTTAAATCATAGTTTTTTAAAGTTTTAAAAAGTTTTTGAATACCTGAACTTTTTAAAGTTTCTGCTCTTTTTAATACTAAAAAATCAACTGTTTTAAAGATAGAATTGACCTGTAAAGCAGATAAAAATTCATATTCTTCCTTTAAAGCACAGTCATAATACTTAGCTGAAATATTAGGATATTTTTCTAAAATTTCTTCTGTTTTTTTCTCTGTTTCAAACTCTATCATTGGAGAATTTCCATATAAAAAGTAAAACATCTTTCCTCCATATAATTAAAATATTATTATTTTATTATACTATTTATGGCCTTTTATTTCAAATTTTAAAAAAATTATTTTTTTCTCTTGACAAAATATTTTTTTTACTGTATCCTTATAAAAAATAAATCAAGAAGGAGGATACCATGAAGAACTTACATAAGATTAATACAACTAATCAATACTGGTGGGGATATACAAATGAAAATTGTATATCTTAATTTTGTATTGTTAGAAAAAATCTTTTAAGAATATTTTATGGTATCTTATGAAAAGCAATCTAACAAGGTTGCTTTTTTTTGTTACCAAAATTTCTTAAAACTACACTAAATTTGGAGGAAAAATGAAAAAGAAGTTTATTTATTTATGTTTAATTGTAACTATAGTATTGTTAGGATGTTTTGGAAAAGGTAAGGAAACTGAAGAAGTTGTTAAGACTAATGAGGAAAAAATAATCACAATAGCAGAAAAAGCTGAAATTAAAACATTGGATCCACAAAATACAGTTGATTCTGCTTCATTATCAGTGATACAAATGATTAATCAAAGATTATTTAAAATAGATAACAATGGAAATATAATTCCAGAAATAGCAGAAGAAGCTACAAAAGTTGATGAAAAAACTACTCTTATAAAAATAAAAAAAGATTTATTTTTTAGTAACGGAGAACCTGTAACAGTAGATGATGTATTATTCTCATTAAATAGAGCTAAAGAATCTCCAAGAATGACACAAGATTTCTATATGATAGAAAGTTTTGAAAAAGTAGATGATTCTACAATAAAAGTTAAAACTTTTTATGAAGCAGGAAATTTACTTCATAAATTAGCTTCTATGGGAGCTTCAATTATGAGTAAGAAAGCCTTAGAAGAAAATGAAACAAATATAGTTGGATCTGGAATGTTTAAATTAAAAGAATGGGTAGCTGGAGATAGATTAGTCCTAGAAAGAAATACATACTTTAAAGATGCTAACTCAAATATTAAAGAAATAGTTATAAAGTTTATTCCAGAAGCAAATAGCAGAATGATAATGCTAGAAACAGGTGAAGTTGATATTGCTGAAAGCTTACTACCTCTAGATTTTCAAAAAATATCAAAAGAAGATGATAAGTTTGTATCTGTTGAAATGCAATCTTCAAGCAATATGTTTATAGGATTTGATTTAAGAGATAAACATTTAGCTGATAAAAGGGTAAGACAAGCTATTGCCTATGCAATAAATAATCAAGATATAGTTGATAGCATATACAATGGAAGTGCAACTGTTGCAACATCTCCTATACCTAAAATTACAACAGGGCATAATGAAAATTCTAATCCTTATACACAAAATATAGAAAAAGCTAAAGAACTTTTAGCAGAAGCTGGATATGCTGATGGTTTTAATATAGTTTTAAATGTAAACGAGGATAATCAAAGAGTTGATACTGCAGTAGTAATTCAAGATAATTTAAAAGCTATTGGGATAAATGTAGAAATAAAAACTTATCAATGGGCTTCATATGTAGCCTTTGTAGAAAATCCTGCTCAAGAAAAAGGAATGTTCTTAATGGCATGGAATATAGCTAATGACGATCCTGATGAACTTCTATATCCTCTTTATCATAGTTCACAAATAGATGCTCATACTAATGTTGTTTTCTATAAGAATGAAGAGTTTGACAACTTAATATCAAAAGCAAGAGAAACTACTGATAAAGAAAAAAGAATAGATTTATATAAAAAGGCTCAAGATATTATTCAAGAAGAATTACCACATTATGCAATATTATATCCTATGCAAAATTTTGCATATAAGAAAAGTATAAAAGGTATTGAAGTTAATAAAAAAGGTTACTTCAATTTTCAAAACACAATAGTAGAATAAGGAGTTAAATAATTCTTCTTGTTATTTTAGTAAAAACATATTATACTAATAAAGTTAATTAAAATAATAAGTGAGGTAAAAATGAATAAAACTTTTTTTGAAAAAATGTTGGAAAAACTATTGGTAGATTTAGAAACTTATCTACCTTTATTGGCTGGGAAGCTTGTAGCTTTCTTACTTGTATGTTTTATATGGCCTAAAATATCAAAATTTATGTTGAGACTTTTTGATAAATCTAGAACATTAAAAAATAGTGACCCTTTACTTTTATCATTTTTAAAATCTTTAGTAAAAGCAATTATGTATGTTATAGAAGCTTTTCTATTAATAGGAATTATAGGAATAAAAGCTACATCTCTTGTAACAATTTTAGGTACTGCTGGAGTTGCTGTAGGTTTAGCTTTACAAGGAAGCTTAGCTAACCTTGCCAGTGGTATCTTAATTCTATTCTTTAAGCAAGTTTCTAAAGGAGATTTTGTTTCAAGTTTAGATAAAACTATAGAAGGAACTGTAGAAAGTATACATATCTTATACACAGTTATAAAGCAAGCAAATGGACCTTTGATTTTTGTTCCTAATAATCAAATAGCTAATGCTTCTATTATTAACTACTCTAGAAATCCATATAGAAGACTTGATTTAGTTTATTCATCTTCTTATGATGTTCCTGTTGATAAAGTAATATCAGTTTTACATGAAGTTGCTAATGATGAAAAAAGAATTATTAAAGATAATCCTGATATGCCTATTACTATAACTTTAAATAAACATAATGCTAGCTCACTTGACTATATTTTCAGAGCTTGGGTAAAAAAAGAAGACTATCTTGATACTATGTTTGCATGTAATGCTAATGTTAAAAAATATTTTGACAAAAATAATATTGAAATTCCATATAATAAACTTGATTTATATATGAAAAAGTAATTTATTTGCAACAATCTCTATAATAATGTATAATTTAATATTATGATAAAACAATTGGGAGGTATAAATGAAAAAATTATTTTTATTGTTTTTGGCAACTATAATGTTAGTTTCGTGTGGGGATAGCAAAGATGAAAATACTCTATATGTATATAGTTGGGCTGATTATATTCCACAATTTGTTTATGAAGATTTTGAAGCAGAAACTGGAATCAAAGTTGTTGAGGATATTTATTCATCAAATGAAGAAATGTATACAAAGATAAAAGCTGGTGGAGAAGGATATGATATCATTATGCCATCTAGTGATTATTACGAAATAATGATGAAAGAAGATATGCTAGCAAAACTAGATAAATCACAACTTGAAAATACTAAATATATTGATGATGCTTATATGGCAAAATTAAGAGAGTTTGATCCTGAAAATGACTATGGAGTTCCTTATATGAGAGGTATTACTTGTATAGCAGTAAATACAAAATTTGTTAAAGATTATCCAAGAGATTACACTATTTATGATAGAGAAGATTTAGCAGGAAGAATGACATTATTAGATGATATGAGAGAGGTTTTTGTTCCTGCCTTAGCTTTAAATGGTTATAAACAAGATGCTGATTCTGAGGAAGCTATGGAAAAAGCTAAAGCTAAAGTTTTAGCTTGGAAAAAGAATATTGCAAAATTTGATGCTGAATCTTATGGAAAAGGATTTGCTAATGGAGATTTTTGGGTAGTACAAGGATATCCTGATAATATCTATAGAGAACTTTCTGAAGAAGATAGAAAGAATGTTGACTTTATTATTCCACCTGGTGACCAAGGATATTCATCAATAGATTCATTTGTAATTTTAAAAGATTCTAAGAATATTGAAAATGCTATGAAATTTATAAACTATATACATAGACCTGATGTTTATGCAAAAATTTCTGATTTTATAGAAATTCCAAGTATAAATTTAGAAGCAGACAAACTTGTTACTAAAAAACCTTTATATGATGTTAACAAAACAAAAGATGCTCAACTTTTAATAGATATTGGGGATAAATTAAATATACAAAATAAATACTGGCAAGAAATTTTAATAGCAAATTAATTTAAGGAGAGGGTTTTCAATGAAATTTTCTATAAATAAAGAAAATGTAATAGGAATAATTAGTGAATATACAAATATCTTGAAAGATAATCCAGTTAAACCTAGTCTTGCTGGTTTATTCATTGAAGTAAAAAATAATCAAGTTGTATTTAAAGGTGCAAATACTGAAGTTGAACTGATAAGATATGCTAATTGTAATATTGAAGTTGAAGGGCAAGTTTTAATAAAACCTTCACTACTTTTAGAATATATTAAATTAGTTGAAAGTGAAGATATAAATTTTGAAAAAAAAGATGGATATTTAATTGTTAATAATGCAGAATTTTCTATATTAGATGACACTACTTATCCTGAAATAAAAGAACTTTCTTCTACAACTATTGCAAAGGAAAATAGTCTTCAATTTGCAATGTTGCTTGAAAAAGTAAAATTTCTTACTAACTCTTCTTCAAATGTAGATACTTTATTTAATTCTATAAAATTAATATTCCAAGATAATTTTATAGAATTAGCTTCTACAGATTCATATAGACTTATATACCTTAAAAAGTCTCTTGAAAATATGGTTAATAAGGATATTTTAGTTCCAGCTGATAGTATGTCTGTTATCTATAAGATATTAAAAGATTTAAATGAAGATGTAACTCTTGCAACAATTGAAGATAAATTAATAGTAACTTGGAAAGATGCTTATTTTAGCTGTAAGCTATTATCTCTTTCTTTCCCTGACTTTAGACCTCTTATTACAAATTCAACTCATGATAAGAAGTTTGAATTTAATAGAGATGAGCTAAATTCTTCTCTTAAAAAAGTTATATCTGTAACTAAAAATAGTAATGATTCTAAGAATGTTGCAACTTTCAATTTTAAAGGAAATCAACTTCTTATAAGTGGAATGTCTTCAAATGCTAAAATTAACCAAAAAGTTAATATGATAAAGACAGGAGAAGATTTGAAACTTGGAATAAATTGTAAATATATAAAAGAATTTGTTGATAATACTGATAAAAATATTATCATTGAAGCTACAAATTCTAGCTCTATGTTAAAAATTATAGAAGAAGCTAATGAAAATTATATTTATTTGGTAATGCCTGTAAATATTAGAGTTTAGATACTAAAACATAAAAAAGCTGTTGCAATAGGCAACAGCTTAATTTTTATTTTATACTTGGTAAATTATTTATTTCTTTTTGAATCATATCATACATTTCTTCATAAGCAATTTTGTAGATTTGTTCTTTAGTTGGAACAGATTTTTCTGGCTCATCATTAGGTATTTGTTTTCTTTTATTCATTCTAAATGAACTCATATAATAATTTTTCCAACTTTCTTTATAGTTTTTATCAATAGTTTTCTTATAATGAAATAAAACTTCTCCAGTTAAATTTGAAACTAATTTATAAGTCACTACAAAGCTAAGAGCGGTAGTTTTAGTTGTTTCATTCTCATAATATTTTACTACATTAAGTACTTTATTCCCCTCACTATTCACATATTCTTCTGAATATTCTTTCGGAGCAGTTTTTACATTAACAGTTGGTTTACTATAATTAACAGAGCTTATCTCAACTAAAAGATTTAAATCTGGATTAGTATTAGTATAGTTAAAAACTTTACTTCCAACACTATTAAAATCTTCTTTCTTAGTTAAATTTTGTAATATTAAATCTGTAACAGAAACTTTTACTGTATAAGTACTTTCAATCTTAGATTTTAAATCTCCCATCTTAGCTTCAACAGTTGATTTATAAGTTGGATTAAATGCTACTAAAGAATTATATGCTTTATATTTCTTAACTTTATTTACATAATTATCCTCTGGCATTGCCTCAGCATCTCTCAATAAATTTTTTGACTTTGTTCCCTTTGTTGGAACTATAGGTGCAGATTTCTTTTGCTTGTCCTTTTTAGAACTTGCCACATTTTTATTACTATTTGCCGTACTTTTTTCTGCAACTTTTGAATCATTTTTATCAAAGATATTTAATTTATCAAGATTGACACAGGATACAAAAAGTAAAAGTGAAAGGCTTAAAAAAATCTTTTTCATTTTAGTTTCTTCCCCTCCTTAAAAAATATATATATTAATTATATCATATTTTTTCTAAAATACTATCCTAAAATGTCATTTAAGCTTTCAGTAAAAATTGGATGTGTATAAATAAAATCTTTTAAAACATTAGCTTTTATTTTTTGATTTATAGCAAGAGACAATAAATTTATCATTTCATGTGATTCATAATGACAAATACTTGCACCTATAATTTCATTATTTTCATTTATTAAAATTTTTGTAAATCCATCTGTTTCATTTATAACATGAGCTTTTGGAATAGTATTAGTTAAAGCAAATTTTTTAGTATATGCTATTCCTAATCTTTGTGCTTCTTTTTCATTTATTCCAACTCTTGAATAAGGTGGATCTATAAAAGTAGAAGTAGGAATTAATACTCTATCAGATAATTTTCTTCCCTTAGCTCCTTCTAATATTTGAGGGAAAATTATACGGAAATCATCTAATGAAACATAAGTAAATTGTGCTCCACCTTTAACATCTCCTGCTGCCCAAATATTTGGAGCATTTGTTTTTAAATAGTCATCTACTATTACTTCTCCAAATTTTCCTAATTCTACTGAAGTATTTTCAAGTCCTAAATTTTCTGTATTAGCTTTTCTTCCAACTGCAACAAGAACTTTATCAAATTCTTCAACTAATTCTTCCTTATCTTTTACATATGTTGCCTTTACACTGTCACCTAAATCTTCAAATTTCTTAACAGAAGTATTGAAATAGAATTTAACTCCTTTATTTTCTAAAATTTCTTTTATTATCTTTGCTTCATCTTCATCTTCTCTTGCTAAGAAGCTATCATCAAATTGAAAAACAGAAACTTCACTTCCAAAATTTCTAAAATATGAAGCAAATTCAAGTCCAATATATCCTGCTCCTATAATTAAAAGTTTTTTAGGTAATTCTTTTAATTCTAAAATTCCTTCACTTGTTAGAACATTTTTGTTATTTGCACCTTCGATATCAAGGTTTCTTGAAACAGAACCAGTATTTATAACTATCTTATCTGCTTTTAAAACAACCTCTCCATCTTTTGTTGTTACTTTAACTTCGTTATTTGAAATAAAACTTCCTTTTCCATTGTAGATATCAACATTTTCATTTGTATCTAAGATTGAAAAGTTTTTATTTCTTAACTTAGTTGTCATTTCATCTTTTTTCTTCATTGCTTCTTTAAAGAAATTATTTTTAAATTCATAATCTCCATCTATACCATAATTTTTAACTTGAGATATTAGTTTCGCACTATGTACAAGTGATTTCGTTGGTAAGCAACCTACATTTATACAAGTTCCTCCATACATTTTTGGATTCTCTTCTACTACTGCAATTTTTTTCCCTTTTGCTGCTAATTTAGCTGCAAGAGTTTTTCCTGCTTTTCCCCAACCAATAACTATTAAATCATACATTTTATATCCTCCTTTTAATTAAGTTTTACTTATATTAACTATTTTAGTATTTTATACTAAAATAGTCAAGAATTATTTTCGATAATTTTTGAACTATACTTGTAAATATTTCCACTTTCCTCTTCTAAAAACATAAAATGCCAATGAACTTCTTATAGCTAAATCTATAGTCATAACTATCCAAGCACCTGCTAGACCTAAATTAAGTACATCTAAGAAAAGATAAGTTATAGGTATTCTTATTAAAAATATTCCTAAATAAGTTATAAGTAGAACTGATTTTGTATCTCCTGCTCCTCTTAGTGCTCCTGCTAACACCATAGAAGCTCCTGAAAATGGTTGACATATAGAAACTATTTTTAATGCCATTGTAGCTAACTCAATAACATCTTTATCTTTAGTAAACAATGAAACTAGAAATTGAGGTATTATAAAAAATAGTAAACCAAAAGTAGACATAACTATCATAGCTATAATAGTACAGATATATCCATTTTTTAAAGCTTTTTGACTTGAGCCTTTTCCTAATTCTTGACCAACTAGAGCTGATGCTGCAAAAGAAAATGCAAAACCTAAATTAAATGAAATACTTTCTGCTGTCAATGCAATCTTATGTGCTGCATAGCTTAAGTTCCCTAAAGATATAACCATCATTTCAAAAATCAACATACCTATTCTTAGACCTAGTTGCTCTACTGCCGCTGGAATACCTACTTTTAAAATTCTTTTAGATGTAAAGTAATCAAATTTTAAATCTTTAAGTTCAAGAGATATCCAGTTTTTCTTAGACCAAAATACAAGATAAATTGAAAATATAGCCGAGAACAATCTAGTTAAAGTTGTACTTAATGCTGCTCCAAATATTCCCCATTTAAAAAGATATACCAAAAGAAAATTTAAAATAATCTTTAATACTAATGCTAAAGTATTACCTATCATAGGGATCTTGTTCTCTCCCATAGCTCTAAAAGCATAGAATGTTGCTATACTTACACCTAAGAAAGGAAATCCAATGACAGTCATATTTTGGTAAAGAACAGCATCAGCTAGATTCATATCCTTAGCATTACCTACTAAGTTAATTATTTGTTTTGAAAAAAGTAAAAATATAATAGTTAAAATTATTCCCAAAGGAACAGCTATAAAAAAACTTTGTGCAAAAGCTTTTTTTCCATCAACCTTATTATCTGCTCCATATGCACGACTTAAAAGAGCAGTTGTTCCAGTTGCTACAGCTATTAAAGCAGGTATCAAAGCATACATTCCTGCTGTTCCAACTCCAACAGAACTTATCGCACTAGGTCCTAAACTTGATACCATCTTCATGTCCAAAGCCATTATTAAAGTTTGAGCTAATAAATCAAATACTGCTGGTAAAGTTATTTGAAATATGTTTTTTATTAATTTTCTATTCTCAACAAAATAATTATTACTTATTTCCATTTTTCCTCTCTTTTTTCAGTTGTTATTTTTCACTTTAAATTTTACTTGAATAGTTAAAAAAATTCAAGAAAATAAAAAGATTTTTTATAAAATTAATGTATTTTAAAAAAATTATTATTTATATAAATACTATTTTATTTTATTTTTCAAGGATTATGTTAATTTCTTAGATGGGGGGACTATTTTTTTTATCTAAAACTACTTGAAATAGTGAATAATTTATGATATAAATTAACTATGTTTTAAATTTTCGTGTGAGTATATTTTATTAGGAAGGAAAGGATTGAGAAAAAATGACAAAAAAAGAATTTGCAAAGTTATTATTTGAAAAGGGTGTTTTTACAACAAGAACTGAAGCCGAAAAAAAAGTTGACATTATATTTGAAACAATGGAAAAAACTCTTTTAGATGGTGAAGATATCAGTATCATTAACTGGGGTAAACTAGAAGTAGTTGAAAGAGCTCCAAGATTAGGAAGAAACCCTAAAACTGGTGAAGAAGTTAATATAGGTGAAAGAAAATCTGTTAAATTCAGACCTGGAAAAGCATTCTTAGAAAAATTAAACAAGTAAAAAAACAATTAAAATATAAATATAAGTTTTAGTTGCAAAAGAAATGGTATTGATAAAATTTTATCAATACCATTTTTCTTTATTATATTTATAAATTTAGAAAATTTCTTAGATAAGGCAGATTATAGAATAATGAACAAGATATTATTGTTATTGTTGCGATAAATGAAACAAGATACAATATGTTTACTGCTTTTTTAATATCTTCATAATCAAAGGCTTTTAATTTATCTCCTATTGTTGGTTTTTCATAATCTTTTCCAAAATAGCTTATTTTTCCTCCGAATTGTATACCTAAAGCTCCAGCATAAGCTGATTCACTTTGACCAGAGTTTGGACTTGAATGTTTATTTCTATCTCTAAAAAATATTCTTAAAGAATTTTTAAAATCATAACCTAAAATCAAAGTTGATAAAGGTACAAATATTAAACCTGTCAATCTAGCAGGAATGAAGTTAGCGACATCATCAACTCTTGCAGAAACTTTTCCAAAATCTATATATTTTTCATTTTTGTAACCTACCATTGAATCTAAAGTATTTATAGCCTTATATGTCATAGCAAAAGGTAAAGCAAGAGATACCACTTGCCCAAATAATTCTATATGGAAAAAGCTTCCCACAAAAGCGTAAAATGCTGGTGATATAAAACCATCAACTGTATTCTCAGCTATTGTCTCAACCACACTCATAATAATTTTATCAAGTGATAGAGTATTTGTATCTCTGCTGACAAGATATGAAAGTTCTTTCTTAGCCTTCTCTATATCTCCAGATTTTAAAATCTTATAGACTTTATTTCCTTCATTTGCTAGGCTTTTAGTTGCAAGCGTTGTATAAAGAAAGAATATCTCCACTATATAATTTGTTCTTGCTAAAAATAAGGATACAATAAAAGTAACACTCAAAGTCAAGATATTTAAAATTGCTCCTGAAAATATTTTATTTTTAGCCTTATATAAAATTTTTTCTAAAAAACTTATTAATTTTCCTATTATGATAACAGGATGATACAACCATCTTGGATCAGCTAATATTAAATCTAAAATATAGGCTATTCCAAATTTCACAAAAAAATAATTAAACATTTCTATTCTCCATCTAATAATTTTAAAATTTCTTCCTTAGTCAGTGGCTCAAGCATAATATATGCCCCATCTATAAATTTATATTTATCTGTAGATAATTTTTTTATAAACTTATCATATTCTAAATTTCCAGCCAAACAATAGTAATTTTTTCCATCATTTTTATTTAACTCTATAATCAATAAAGTAATGTTCCAAACAGAAATATCTTCATTTTTTACTATATTTGAATTTTCAAATTCTACATTAGGAATATATGGAAGTATTGTTCTAAGTCCTTCAACAAGTGTATAATTTCCCATAATCTTGCCATTATCATTATTCTTAAAGAAATTTTGAGGTGCTGAAGAGGCATCTAAATATTGTATTTCTCTCACTATAGTCGAAAAAGCATCTATAGTATTACCTGAACTATATATTTTATCAAACATTTTTTTATTAAAAACTACAAGTCTATTTATTCCTAAAATTATATACTGAGCTCCTTCTCTATCATTTATTTTCGCTGAAATAGATGATATTCCATAAAGTATATCACTTTCATAGTCAAATCTATCTAGTTCCTTAATTGTATAAACTTCTCCTCTATTATTCTCAATTTCAGAATTAAACTTCTTAGCTAAAGTTTTTATATAGTCCAATGCTAAAAGCCAATCTTCTCTTGATGAAGGAGTAAAAATTCTTATAACATAGTCCTTATTCTTTTTATCATAAGATAATTCAAAACCTCTTGCACTTTCATTTTTAACACCTATTAAAAGACATTCATAGTTAGAAAGAGGGGATAATAATAATTTATTGATATTCATATCAGGAATGGCAAATACATTAAGTTCTTTATCTGATAAAGCTAAAGCTTCTTTAACAGTTAAAACTGGCTCATAGTTTATAATTTTTCTTTTATTTTTTACATAAAAACTTATACTCATATTACCTCCTCAGAGAGTTTTATTTTAGTCCTATAATTTTGTATATTTCTTCTATATCAACATTCTCTCTGACTAATTTTTCTAACTTATCAAACTCTTGTATTTTATATTCTTCATAAGAAATATTACTATTTACTTCTTCTAAACCTTTTCTTCTTCTAATTTCATTTAAAAGATTATTAGTGAAATCTTTATTGTCAAAAATTCCATGTAAATAAGTTGCAATAATATTATTTTTATTTACTAAAACAGTTCTATTATCACTTGTTAAATTCTTTTCATTTCCTTCTGTAAGACCTTGATGAATTTCATAACCCTTAATTTCAGAATTATTTAAATCCTTTAAAAGTCCTTCTTCAGCAATTAATTTTCCTCTATATTGAACAAGAGTTTTTTCATTTTCCATAGTAGTTTCTAAATCTAAAAGTCCTAAGCCATTTAACTCTTCAATATCACCTTCAATATGATATGGATCCTTAACTTTATTTCCTAAAATTTGAAACCCTCCACAAATACCAAAAATTATAGTTTTTGTTCTAGCTTTTTTTATTATTTCTTCAGCTATTCCACTTTCTTTAAGCCATTTTAAATCATCTATAGTATTTTTTGAACCTGGGATTATTATTAAATCTTCATCTCCAATTTGACTTCTCTCACTTACAAATTGTATTTCAACATCATCATGAATTGATAAAGCATCTATATCTGTAACATTAGAGATATGTTTTAATTTTATTACAGAAACTTTTATTTTATTTGAATTTTTATTTAATTTAAAACTTTTATATTTTTCACTTAAACTATCTTCATCTTCAATATCTATATCTGCATAAGGTATTACACCTAGAGTTTTAACGCCTGTTAGATTCTCTATTATTTCAAATCCAGGTTTTAAAACTTCCTTATTACCTCTAAATTTATTTATAACAATACCCTTTACTCTTTTTCTATCTTCTTCCTTTAAAAGCATAATTGTACCATAGATAGATGCAAAAACCCCTCCTCTATCTATATCAGCAACTAAAATAACAGGAGCATCTGCTATTCTAGCCATAGCAAAATTAGAAATGTCCTCTTCTTTTATATTTATTTCTGCTGGACTTCCTGCTCCTTCAATTATAACTATATCATTTTTAGCTTCTATCTTTGAATAAGTTTCTTTTAATATAGGAATTAAATTCTTCTTATATTGATTATATTCAACACCTGACATATTTCCTATAGATTTTCCACAAACTATTATTTGTATTTTATTCATACTTGAAGGTTTTAATAGTATTGGGTTCATTTCAACTTCAGGCTCTAATCCACTTGCCTCAGCCTGTACAACTTGTGCTCTTCCCATTTCCTTACCATCTTTTGTTATATATGAATTTAATGCCATATTTTGTGACTTAAAAGGAGAAACTTTGTATTTATCCTTATAAAAAATTCTACATAGTGCAGTTACAAATAAACTCTTACCTGCTCCTGAAGATGTTCCTACAACCATTAAATTAGCTTTTTTCATTTTTTCACCTCTTAAATCATTATATATAATACAGAGTAAAATAGTCAACTTTATTTTAATTTTATTTCTCTAAAATAAAAAACTCTCAATTATTTTACTAATCAAGAGTTTTATATATCCTTATAAATATATTTTGCTTCTATGTCCTATATCCAATTATTCTCCCCAAACTTCTTTATGTGAATAAGTCTTTAAAGTTCCATTTTCTTTTTCTTTTAAATATTCTTTATATACTTTTAAATCATGTTCATCTTCAATATAGTCAAGAACTACTTTTTTTATGAATTCAGACATAGTCATACCTTTACTACTTGCATAATCTTGTATGATTGCTTTTTCTGTTTCATCTAATCTTAATGTTGTCGTTGTTCCCATATTCATCACCTCTTTGTTTAAACAAGGTATTTTTTATATCTTAACATATATTCAATTATTCCATTACTATATTTTTATCAACTCTTTTTATCATAAATTTAACTTCCTCATTCATATTTATTGGAAGTATTGTTATTTCTCTATGTTTATTCCTAAATACCCTAAATATTTCATCAGCAAATGCTTGTCCTATTGTTTTAACTCCATTGAAATCTAAGAATACTATTTTAAATTTTTCTATATTAGATAAAATTCTTCTTGCTATTGAACGAGATATCAAGTGTTCTCCTAAATATTCTTCAGCTAAATGAACTGTAATTTTATTTTCTTCATGTTTTTTCATTAAAATACTCATAAAACCTCATAACTCATCTATTTTTAAATTTTTTGATTCAAATTTTCCATTTCATCTCTTATTTTTAACATGTAACTTAACAGTTCATCTAACTCATAAACAGATATTTCATATAACATCTCTATACTTGTTCCCCAATACTCATGAATTAATCTATTTCTCATTCCTTTTATATTTTCCCAATAACTTTTATTATTATTTATTTGCAATAAAATATCTTTATCTAATTTTTGAATTTGATTTATAGCTTCTCCAATTTTTTCAATTTGTCTTTCAATGTAACCAATTAATTTTTTATCAGAAGAAAAATTAGTATATTCTTTTCCACTAATTTCTTCTTTTATTTCAACAATAAATTCTTCTATATCATAAGTAAATTGAATAATATTTCTTTTTAACTTAGACATAAATAACACTTCCTAATATTTCCTCTTTTATCTTTTCTTTATATTTTCTAACATTATCACTTCTAAACTCATAATCAAAAGTTCCTTTTTCAATTAAATCAACTTTCCTATTAAAAATTTTTTCTAATTCTTTTTGTAATTCACAGAAATTTTGGTACATCCCTTTTTTAAATTCTAATTTTACTAATATGTCTATATCACTGTCATCATCTGCATTATCCTTAGCGTAGCTTCCAAATAAACCTATTTCAAATATACCATATTTATTTTTATCTATCTGAGATAACTTATCTAAAATATATTTTTTATCCATAATGCACCTACTTCCAAAAGATATTTTTTATATCTTAACATATATTTAAAATTATTAAAAGAAAAACTCTTAATTATATTGCTAATCAAGAGTTTTTTCTAATACTTTTTGCTATTATTTAATATCTCTTGTAATTTCTCTTAATCCCACCATTTTCCTTTGACAATAAGACCAGATTTTGCTTCTTCTAAATATTTTTCAAGACTTTTATTAGTAAATAATGGAATTTCAAAATATGCACTTTTTCTTTTTAATTCTTCTGGAAGTACTGAATTATATATTTTTTCTATTTCTCTTTTTAATTTTTGCTTTGAAGATTTTATAATCAAAAATTTTAATTTTACATTATAAAAATTTTTTCTATGTGTTCTCATATAAAGACAATCATTATTATTTCCTAATATTCTTGCTTCTAAGAATCCCTTTTTATAACTAAAAAATTTTTTTACAATTTCATTTATAATTTTAATAGATTTATTTGAAGCAAAAAATAAATTATTATTTGAAACTATATATTGTAATTCATTTATTTTTTTTATTTCATTTGTATCTTCAATAACTAATAAAATATTTAAGTTTAAAGGATTATTTAATTCTTTGTAAATTTCATCATCATAAAATAAAATTGCATCCTTTGGAGATATTGGTAATAAAAAGATTTGTCCTTTTTCTCTGAAACCACCATTTAATGTTTTTCTAAATGGATTATATATTATTAAAGGATTATCAGAAATAAAGAAATCTATTTTTGTCCTATTTTTTATTATTTTAAATTTAAATTTTAATATATCTTTATACAAGATTTTTAAATAATCGAACATAGAACTCATATATTTTTCATTCTCAAATGAATAATTTTCTGGAATTATATCAGATTTTTTCTCTTTTAAAAAATTATAAAACTTTGTACTCTCAATTTTTTGATGATTTAACATATCCTGTGTCCTAAATGACTGTATAATTAAAAAAATTATTATTTTTTCCTTTGAAACCTCACTATAATTATTACCTATAATTTTTTTTAATTCAGGATCCACACCTCTTTCATATTCTTGTAATTTTTTTTCTATAATTAAATTTTCACCATAAAAAAAATTTTTTGAACATTGTGATTTTATACTTACATTTTCTATAAACTTTTTACTTTTTAAAATATATGTATTTATACTATTTTTTGATTTACTTGAAGCACTTGAAAAATTTCTTAATAAAAGTTGTGGGACAAAGTGTTGATTTTTATTTAAAGCCATTTATTTCTCCTCTTTTTTCTAAAATTTCCCCTCATTTTCAGAGGGGAGATTTTTTTCAAATGAAAATATTTAAATTCTAAATAGTTCTAACTATACGAAAACCAAGTTCACTACTGTAATCAACATCTTCTCTACCAAACATTCCATTTAAGGTAACTACACAATAATTATGTTCATAATAAGAACCACCTCTTATTTTTCTATATTCTACAGTTGCATCATATATATAGGATGTTTCTTCTGATATGTATCCAGATGTATTTGTATCATAACACCACTCCCATACATTTCCACTGCAATCATAAAGTCCTAATTGGTTTGGTTTTTTAGTTCCTACATCATGGGTTTGCTTTCTTGAATTTTTCTCATACCAAGCAACTTCATCTATATTATTACTTCCTGAACATTCATAATTAAATGTTCCATCTTGAATAGCAATTTCTCCTCCTCTTGCAAACCATTCCCATTCTATTTCTGTAGGTAATCTAAAACCTTCTGTCTTTTTAAAATCTGCTATATTAGGATACTCAGTTTCTCCTCCCAATTGGTTTATTTTCAAAATTCCTTCATTTTTTTTACTTAAATCATAAACAGGTTCTAGATTATATTTTTCACTTAACTTATTACAATATTCCAAAGTATCCCACCAAGATATACACTCAACTGGTCTTCTTCCACCTTTAAATTGAGATGGGTTTTCTTCCATTACTTCCATCCACATATCTTGAGTTACTAGATATTTACACACTTCTATATCAAATACTTCTCTTTCTTCACTAAAAAATGATGGTGTATACTTTCCTCCATTTACTACTACCATATCTCTGAATGTAGGATTCCCAGATTTTCCCTTTTTATTTTTCTTTATTCTTTGACTAGAAGGTAATTTTTTAGAAGCCGATTTAATTTTAAACTTATCATAACTTTTCTTTAAAATTTCTATTTTATCTGCCAAAATATTTGTTAATGAGTCAATATTTTTAGCTGATTCTAATAAATCTTGAGTTGTTATTTCCTTTTCTTCTTCATTTTCTGTTTCAAGTATAAAAATATTTTCAACTGTATTTTTAACAACTTCTTCTATATCGGCTCCACAATATCCCTCTGTTTGTTTTGCTAATTTATTTATATCAATATCTTCTGTAAGTTTTCCTCTTTTTTCTAAGTGAATTTCAAATATTCTTTCTCTTTCTTCTTCATTAGGGAAATCTATAAAAAATACCTCATCAAATCTTCCTTTTCTTAGAAATTCAGGAGGAAAAGCTGTTATATCATTAGCAGTTGCTACAACAAAAACTGTATTTTCTTTTTCTTGTAACCAAGTTAGAAATTGTCCAAACAATCTTTTTGTAATATCACTAGCTCCTCCATCTTGATTTATTCCTGCAAAGGCTTTTTCTATTTCATCTATCCATAATATACAAGGGCTTATAGATTCAGCAGTTTTTAATGCTACTCTCATATTATGTTCAGATTCCCCAACATATTTTCCTAATAATCTTCCTATATCTAATCTTAATAAAGGTACATTAAAAAGTCTTGCACTAGCTTTGGCTGCTAAACTTTTTCCACAACCTGGCATTCCAACAAGTAAGACTCCTTTTGGTGTATCTACTCCAAATTTTTTAGCTTCATCTAGTCTTCTAAATACTTGTGCTTTAGATTTAAGCCATTCTTTTAAACCTTCTAAACCTCCAATATCTTCAATTTTTTCTTTAAAGTCTATTATTTCTAATATTGATGATTTTTTTATAATTTGTCCTTTTTCTTTTATTATTATATCTCTACCTGAAATAGAAATATTATTTTTTGATTCAATTATCATATTAAGTACATGATCTATTTCTAGTTTAGTTAATCCTTTTAATGAGATAGCAACCTCACCTATATCTTTTTCATCTACTTTTATATTATTATCCTTAGAAAATTTAAAAATATATTTTTCTATTTCATCTTTTGACATATTTGGAATATCCAGTATTGAAGTAAATTTTTCTAATTCTTTTGGTACAGTTTCAGTTTCACTTATAACTATTATTGTAAAATTATAGTCTGAATTTGAATATCTTGTTTCAGCTATCTTTTTAATATAAGCAATATTTCTAGCATCTTTCAGTTCTTCTTCTGCATTTTTAATTAATAGAAATACATTACTCTTTATCCCCTCTGAATATAGAGTATCTAAGAAACTGTATAAATCAGTTATACTTTCTTCTTTTATTTTATTTTCAAAATCTACTGCTCCCAAAGCTCTATATTCGTATATAGCTTTATTTTTATAATTTTTTGTTGCCTCTTTAACAATAGCATCAATCTCTTTATAGTCCCCACTATTTACCCATATTATTGGTCTTCTTGCTCTTAAATACTTAACTAAATTTGTTTCCATTTTTAACCCTCCTAAATTTTTATATGTAAATTATATTACCATCCAAAGAAACTTGCCACTCCACTACAAAATGAACTTGCAAGACTTCCTATGCCACCAACAACAGAGCCTATTGCACTTCCTACTCCTGAGATTACTGATGTAACTCCTGAAACTACTGCACTACCAACTGCCTTAACTCCATTCCATACCCCACTAGCAACACTTTTTACTACTTCTTTACCTGCTTTAACTATTCCAACTGCTCCCTCAGCTATTGCTCCTGCAACAGCTCCTATACCACTTGCTATTGCACCTGCAACTTTACTTCCAACTGTTGCACATACTGCTCCAGCCACTACTGCAACTCCAACTCCTAATATAGTTCCAACTGCTCCTATTGTTCCTAAACCTATCATTCCTGCTAATGCCATTCCTCCAGCATAACCCCAACCTGATGCTACTATTGCTCCATAAGCTGCCCCCACTGATTTTCCTATATCTTTTACAGCCTTACCTAAAGTTATTTCTCCACTTCCTAATTTAAAAGCTGTTCCTATTATATCCATAGAAGCTGCAGCTATTGCACCAATAGTATTATTTGTCAATACCCTTGAAAATACTGTTGGAATAACTTTTTTTTCAACAGCAACTCTTATTCCGCCTGCAACAGCTGTTGCTATTCCCATAGAAGCCCCTGTCTTTATTCCAGCTTCAATAACTTGTTCAGCATCAACTTCTTTTCCAGTAATAAGATTTATTCCAATATTTGTAGCCATTCCTATACCAAGTCCCATAGTTCCATTTATCATAGCTTGCTTTCCTATTTGTTTTGATATTGAAATTGTATTGACATCATTTTTAAAATTAATTATATCTGCTTTTTTATTTCCAGTTTGTAAATCATTTTGAATTTCTTTAATCTCTGCTTTAGTTATTCCTTTACTTTCTACATTATTATATTTTATTTTATCAACTGAATTAACTATCTCACTTGTCTGCTCTGTTGGTACTAATTTTGATTGAAATTTATATTTATACCCAGTCATTTTATCATAAAAAGATTTTGCAGTTTCATTAGCATTTTTGTATGCTTTTGCTGAATATTTCTTAACATATTTTCCAGTATCTTCTATAACAAGATCAATAGAATTTTTTCCATAAGTTTCTCCAAGCTCTGGTTTTAAAGCTTCAGCATGATAAGGTTTTTGCTTAACAGTTGCATCTACATTAAAAGTTCCTGCATGATATTCTTCAAAGATAAAGCCATCTAAATTAGGATTTTGATTTATTGTTCCTGCCTTAGTTGTAACACTTTCCATTAAAGTTTTATTAGCGTTATCTATTGCAGTATTTATAGTATCAACATAATTATTTACAGAATTAGCACTTAATATATTTGCAACTAATTGTGGTTCTTTTATTGTAGCCGTTTCATATATCATAGCCTCATTATAGTTAGATAGAATATTGCTTGTTTCTTTCATATCTTCAATAATTTCTTTTGTATCTACTATCTCTGCTTCTTCTATTTCATCAGCTACTTTTTCTAATATTTCATTCCCAACATAGTCCCCATTAGTTATTCCTAAACTTTGGTATTTTTCAACTTCTTTCTTCTTAGTATAATAAACTTCAATTCCTTCTATAAGTTCAGTTGCTATCTTTTCTATATCTTCTTCTTTCTTATTAGGTAGTTCATTTTGTAACTCTAAAATTAACCAGCTTTTTAAATCTTTTTTGTCTTGACTCTTTTCATTTTCAGCATAACTTTTTAAAAATTTTTGAATAATTTTTTCTGTTTTTCTCTTTCTACTTCCCCTCAAACTAAACATTTTTTTCCTCCTTATCTTTATATATTTTTAATGCACTTTCTAACTCATTTTTTAATTTCTCTCTTAAGTTTTGTGGTTCTAAAATTTCAATTGAAGAATAAAATTGTGCAAAGTATACTATTGCTAATTTATTATCACATTCAAAAGTATATATATTTTCCTCTTTAGTCAAAACTTTGGGTCTATTAGTTAAAATCTTTTCATAGAGTTCCAAGCCCTTTTCTGTAAATTTTACTTTCACCATATTATTATATGATAAAAATGGATCAAATTTTCTATAGACTTCATCTATATATTTTTTATCTTTTATTTCAATCTTTTCATTAGTAAACCATATTTCTTCTATTTCAGATATTCTATAGTTTCTATAATCTTTATTCTTTTCACAATAGCAGAATAGATATGAACGACTTTCACTATCTGATACTTTTATAAAATATGGATTAATAAGTCTTATATAATT
>ERZ772999.203-NODE-203-length-38547-cov-7.623220_pt1 | contig 38547 bp, 32 predicted proteins | sample MGYA00511467_ERZ772999 | MGnify/ENA primary metagenome ERZ772999 (study PRJEB29015, sample SAMEA2738064) | human oral metagenome | biome: human oral; feature: human-associated habitat; material: saliva | place: China | collected 2218 ... | reverse complement strand
GCTGATGTAGAACGAATTACAGGATTTATTAATCAAAGTAATATTGTTTCTAATGTTGTATCGTTACTAGGTGGTTTTACTACTAATATTACAGGAATATTCTCTAACGTATTTACGATTTTAATGGCAGTATTTTTAATGTTAAATATTTTAGGAAGTAAAGAGCAATTACAATATTTAATCACTCGATTGTTAAGAGTGTATATTTCTGAAAAAAGGTTTAAATTTATTCGTTATATTGGGGAAATTACTTTAGAAACGTATGATAAATTTTTAATGGGACAATTAATTGAAGCGATGATTATTGGGTCATTAGTGTTTATTTCTTACAGTGTGTTTCAATTGCCTTATGCAGCAATTACTGGTGTATTGGCAGGAGTGTTGTCGTTTATTCCGTATATCGGTCCATTTTCAGCTTGTATGTTAGGGGCTGTTTTCATTTTCACAGTGAGCCCTATTCAAGCGTTAATTTCGATTGGTGTCTTCTATGGATTACAGTTAATTGAGGGGAATTTTATTTATCCTCGTGTGGTAGGAAATTCGATTGGATTACCAACAGTATTAACATTGGCAGCAGCCTTGATTGGTGGAAATTTATTTGGAATTCTAGGATTAATTTTCTTTACACCATTGTGTGCAGTCATCTATCATCTTGTAAAAGAATTAGTCATCAAACGAGAAGAAACATTGAAACTTTTGGATAAATGAGGTGAGAATCATCGAACAAAAGGAAAAAGAAATGTTCATGAGAGAAGCTTTAAAGGAAGCACAAAAAGCGTATGATAAGGAAGAAGTTCCTATTGGAGCAGTTGTGGTTTTAAATGGAGAAATTATTGGACGTGGTCATAATTTACGTGAGAAGGAACAAGATGCAACGTTACATGCGGAAATCAAAGCAATCCGGCAAGCAAACCAAGCTTTAGGAAGTTGGCGATTAGAAGAATGCGAATTATTTGTAACATTAGAACCATGCCCCATGTGTAGTGGAGCCATGATTTTGTCACGTTTGAAAAAAGTAACATTTGGAGCTTTTGATCCAAAGGCCGGAACAGCAGGAACATTTATGAATTTATTACAAGATGAACGGTTTAATCATCAAGTAGAAGTAGAACATGGCGTATTAGAAGAAGAGTGTCAGCAAATTTTAAAAGACTTCTTTAAAGGATTAAGAGAACGAAATAAAAGACGAAAAGAACAAAAGAGATTAGAAAACGATGAATGTCTTTAGGATATTCATCGTTTTTTGTTACATCTCTATTGTAATGAAGTATCTAATTTAATCAGTTGTAATCTGTTTCCTTACGGTATTCGATTATTTTATATTTATATTCGTTTAAAAGTTCTCTGGAATAAATTTTTTCTTTTGTCGAATTTCTAACTTCTTTCCAAAGAATAGATGCAACTTTTAATTTATTAGAATAAATATTACTACATTCATCCAAGCAAAAATCTTTTAGAAACTGATTCCATTGACAAGAAGAGCTATCATATTTGGCATAGTCTGATTCACCAAAATATATTTTAATCATATCTTGAATAGTGAAGTTAATGTCTTTATCCCGTTTTACTTTTCTCCAAGCCGTTGCCATATCAGCATTAAATTTAAACGGGCTAATACCTGTTACAGCTGAAAAATAATCACGAAATTTTTGGTTGAAAGAAAAACCACAGTGAAGTAATGGAGTATTTAAAGTTATAACTTCGACTTGTTTTTTGTTTCTTTTGTTCACAGTTTTCTCTACTTTATTTCCTAAAAAATATTGATGAATGATATCGTTCAATTCTTGCTTTGTACCTCTATACTCTAATCCAAGGGATTTGCAAATTTGTGATAGTTCTTCTCGGTACCAATAGTAGAGATTAAATTCTTCAAATGAATGGATATCTTTAAAATCAGGTCTTTCTTCTTTCATAATGTTCTCCTAAAATTATTTACTTATTCATTATTATAAATGTAATGAGTAAAATTGTACATTTTAGGTAATGAACAATCTGAATAAATAAAAACTTTTTATTTGGAAAATTTCAAGTGGGAGTAGAAATATGAAGAAGTTTTATAAAGGTTTTACAAACTCAAAATTCAAAACCTTTACATTAAATCTCTGTATTGATATACTGTTTTTAAATGAAATGAGAGAACATTTGGGGTGCCTTTATGGCTGAGATGATACCCATTGAACCTGATGCAGTTCGTACTGCCGAAGGGAAATGATTCGCTATTTTTGTCTAATCTATAGGAAAGATTAATGGAGAAGACTGATATTTGAATAATCATCTAATATCCTCTTTTGTTTGCCGTATCGTTTAGCAAATGAAAGAGGATTTTTGTTCTTTTTATTTCGTTCACTAAAATATGGAAAAGGGAAAGGTTGATCATATATGGAAAAATATGCTTTTAAAACAGGAAGTGCTGTGGGAGAATTGCTTAAAAACAGCCAGCATGATTGGCAAGCAGCAGTCAATCATCGCTTTGTACAGGAGCTTTTTGAAGGAACAATGGAAGATGAAGTCTTAACAAAATATTTGATTCAAGACTATCATTTTTTTGATGCTTTTTTATCGATGCTAGGAGCTTGTGTCGCACATGCTGATACTCTTGAAGCAAAATTACGATTTGCGAAACAATTAGGCTTTCTGGAAGCAGATGAAGATGGTTATTTTCAAAAAGCGTTTAAAGAATTAGAAGTATCAGAAAAAGAATATGTAGAAGTACTGTTACATCCTGTGACAAAAGAGTTTCAAAAACTAATGTATTCAGCGGTAGATTCATCTGATTATGCGCAGCTTTTAGTGATGTTAGTCATTGCAGAAGGTTTATATTTAGATTGGGGATCTAAGGAATTACCTCTTCCAGAGCGATACGTTCATCTGGAGTGGATTCATCTTCATAGAGGAGAATTTTTTGAAGAATGGGTTCAATTTCTCGTTGATGAATTGAATCGAGTTTGTCAGGATAAAGAAACTGTTTCAGCACTTCAAGAGCGTTGGAATCAAGCCGTAGCTTTAGAATTAGCATTTTTTGAGATTGGGTATGAAGGTTAGTTGTTTATAGTACATTAAATAGAATGTTGCTTTTAAGGAGACATTTTAACTTGTGTTTAAGTGACATATTCTTTTTTGTTTGACAGTAGATAAAAGAATTCAGTATACTGAACATGTAAATCGGTAGGTGAGACTACCATGGAGATACGGATGACTACCGCAAAGTAGTGGAGACACTATTCGTTGGTTAGCAGTCTCTGTCGTGAAGGCAGAAACTAATGTCATTTCATTGCTCCATGATGTTAAAGCTTGGACGGGGAAATAAGAAGATTGTATTTTAAGGCATCTTGTCACGTCTAGGCACGGAACAAGATGTTTTTTCATTTGCCAAAATTTTTAAAAGGGGTGATTAGAAATGCCGGAACCAGATAGTAAGCAGAATTTAGCAGATGAACAAAGGCGATTGCATGATAATCACCATTGCTTCATCTAACTTAACAAAAGAGGTGAAGTAAAATGAAAACAGCAAAAGAAAGATTTGATTTTGCAATGACAAATCCAGTAGTAGATGTTCTAGATTCTTTAGAAACTTCTATTACAGGAATTCGAGAAGAACAAGTGGAAACACTTCGTGAAACTTATGGAGAAAATAAATTAACAAAAGCAAAAGAAGTGCCACTTTGGAAGAAAATTTATGAATCGATTATTAATCCATTTACAGTTATTTTATTAGTCATTGCCGTTATTTCATTAATGACGAATGTGATTTTAGCAAAAACTGGTGAAGAAGATCCGACAACATCCATCATTATTGTTGTTTTAGTTCTAATTTCAGGAGGTATTCGTTTTGTCCAAGAGCTAAAAAGTGACAAAGCAGCAAGTAATTTATCTAGTTTAATTGTCAATACGGCTACTGTGATTCGTGATGAAGTTCAGCAAGAAATTCCTATTGAAGAATTAGTAGTAGGAGATATTATTAAATTAAGTGCTGGAGATATGTTGCCTGCAGATGCTTTGCTACTTGAAACAAGAGACTTCTTTATCCAACAATCTAGCTTAACAGGTGAAAGTGAATCCATTGAGAAAAAAGCAATGTGGAGTCCTTCAGAAGAAGAAACTCAAAAACCTGTATTAGAAAGTGAACGCTTTGTATTTATGGGATCGAATGTTGTGAGTGGTAGTGCACTAGCTGTTATTTTAGTGACAGGTAATGATACGATGATTGGTCGTATTGAAAAGACGTTAAATACTTTTGATGAGCCAACAAGTTTTGAAAAAGAAATGAATACAATCTCTTGGTTATTAATTCGTTTAATGTTAGTACTTGTTCCGGTTGTATTTGTGATTAATGGGTTAACCGATAGTGACTGGCTAGAAGCAGGAGTATTTGCACTAAGTGTTGCGGTTGGATTAACACCTGAAATGTTACCAATGATTATTACAGCAAGTCTGGCTAAAGGTGCAGTTATTATGGCGAAAGAAAAAGTAGTCATAAAAAAATTAAATGCAATTCAAGATTTAGGAGCTATTGACATTCTTTGTACCGATAAAACTGGAACATTAACACAAGATGAAATTATTTTAGAATATCCACTAGATATTCATGCGAATCTTGATTTAGGAGTTCTTAAAATTGGGTATTTAAATAGTTATTTCCAAACAGGACTTAAAAATTTATTAGATCGTGCCATTATTACTCGAACAGAAAAAGAATCAGTTGAGCATGAAGATTTACGAGACCTTTCAACTCGTTATCAAAAAATTGATGAATTACCATTTGATTTTGAACGTCGTCGTATGAGTGTGATTGTCAAAGAAGATAATCAAGAGGGAGCATTGTTAGTTACAAAAGGTGCTCTTGAAGAAATGTTAAGTATTTCTTCTCATGTACAAGACGGGGAAGAAATTTATCCAATAACAGAAGAGATTCGTCAAAATATTTTAGAGGCAGTTTCTCAATTAAATGAACAAGGACTTCGTGTGTTAGGAGTTAGTCAAAAACAATATGAAGATGCTTCACATCGATTTGAGGTGGAAGATGAAGTAAACATGATTTTAATGGGATATTTAGCATTCTTAGATCCACCAAAACCTTCTGCAGCACCAGCGATTCAAGCATTAAAAGAACATGGTGTTATCACTAAAATTTTAACGGGGGATAACGAAAAAGTAACACAAACGGTGTGTGAACGAGTAGGATTATCTGTTGATTATATTTTATTAGGGACAGATATTGAAGAGATGGATGATGCAACTTTAGCTATTGAAGCTGAAAAGACAACGATTTTTGCAAAACTTTCTCCAGAACAAAAAGCTCGCATTATTCGATTATTAAAAGCGAATGGGCATAAAGTAGGATATATGGGAGATGGGATTAATGATGCACCATCTCTAAAAGTTTCAGATGTAGGAATTTCAGTAGATACAGCAGTGGATATTGCTAAAGAAGTAGCGGATGTCATTCTTTTAGATAAAGACTTATTAGTGTTAGAAAAAGGATTGATTGAAGGACGTAAAGTATATGCGAATATGACGAAATATATCAAAATGACTGTTTCATCAAATTTTGGGAATATTTTCTCACTACTGTTTGCAAGTGTATTTTTACCATTTTTACCAATGGCTCCCGTACATTTAATTGTACTTAACTTAATTTATGACTTGAGTTGTGTAGCATTGCCATTTGATAATGTAGATGATGATTTCTTAAAAGAACCACGTGCTTGGACTGCTAAATCAATTACAAGATTTATGTCATGGTTAGGGCCAACTAGTTCAATTTTTGATATTATTACATTTGCAGTGATGTTCTTTGGAATTGCACCAATGATTACAGGAAGTAGTTATGCTGAGTCAACAAATCCAGCATTCTTCTTAATGGTCTTCCAAACAGGTTGGTTTATTCAATCCATGTGGACTCAAACAATGGTAATTTATATGCTTCGTTCTCCTAAATTACCATTTATTCAATCAAAACCAGCCTTTTCATTATTAGTGACATCATTATTTGCGTTATTTATCGTGACTGTTTTACCGTATACACCATTAGCAGCTTCTTTAAAACTAGCTACTTTAAATGGAATGTATTTCTTAGCTTTAATTCTAATTACAGTAAGCTATATGTTATTAGTAACAATTGTTAAAAAAGTGTATATCAAGAAGTATCGTGAATGGTTATAGAATGGGCGTTTATATGATTGAAGACATTTTTACTTATGTTTAAACACGAGAGGAAACTTCGATTTGCCAAGTTTGCAATTCGGTTTGTTTTTGGTATAATGAAGATACAAAAAGAGCCGAGCTGCAACTCGACTCTGTGTAGACCGTTAAAAAGACGGTGGCTTGTTTATGATATTTTAATAACACCGCAAACTATACCCAAGTTTTGTGCGGTGTTATTTTTTTGTCTTTAATTCTATCAATTTGACAATGAGCGATACTAATGCAACTAAAAAAGTCGCAAAAGAGCACACCAATGTCAAAGCTTCATAGACGGACAAAGTACAACCTCCTTTCGATAGATTTTATACAGATGCTCATAAGCATCACCTACCTTTATAGAGATTGCCACCGCTTTAAAACTTTCTACGCCGAGAGTGTATCATAAACGAAATAAAAATAACAGTAAAATGTGTAAAAAATCACGTTGTTATAATAATGTTATTTTAATCATTTTTACTTGTGTTTCATTGAGCCATTATCACTTGTGTTTGACACACGTGAAAACTATTTTCTTTGTACTGTTGCAATTTTCAGGGAAATAGAGTATAATAGTATCTGCCGTTAGGCCATATGGCAATAGCGAACATATGAATCGAGTCAGGTCCGGAAGGAAGCAGCTATAAGTATCGTTCGTTATGTGCTGTATGTACATAGAAGAAATTACAGGCTGGGGCTAGTGTTCCAGCCTGTTTTTATAAATAAGTATTTTGGGATAGATGGAGGAGCTCTCTAGTGAAAAATAAAGGGTTCAAAGAAGAAGAAAAGCACTTAGTAGAAGTTCAATCAAAATTTGATGCAAAAATACAATCTGAAAAACAAAGATTAAAAGATGAAAATTTAGATCAACAACGTCAAGATTTCATTGATTTTTCAATTCATCAATTAGAAGAACAAAAAGAATCACCTTATTTTGGAAGAATTGATGTGCAATTTGATGGTGAACCAGAAGTTGAAAAAATGTATATTGGTTCATCTACATTTTTTGATGAAGAAAAACAAGTGCAAGTTTATGATTGGCGTGCGCCAATTGCCAGTTTGTTTTATGAAGGAACATTAGGGGATTTAACCTATCAAACACCTTCAGGAATTCAACATGGTCAAGCTTTTTTAAAAAGAGATATTGTCATTAAAAAAGGGAAAATTCAATCGGTTTATGATGTAGAAAATGAAGAATCATTATTAATGGAAACATTAAGTGCTCCTACAAATCGTGATGGACATTTAGAAGGAATTACAGCTACGATTCAAAAGGAACAAAATGAAATTATTCGTCATAAACAAAAAGATTGGCTCATTGTTAATGGTTGTGCAGGTAGTGGTAAAACAACAATTTTATTACAACGAATTGCGTATTTGATGTATCAATCAAAAGATCAAAGTCATAATGATATGTTATTGTTATCGCGAAATCAATTATTTGCCAAATATATTTCACACGTTATTCCTAATTTAACTGGTAGTGAATTATATCAACAAACATTAGCACAACATACAGTAGAATTATTTAAGAAATTTTTCTTAAATAAAACAAGCATGTTAGTACCAACTAAAACGAGAAGAGCCTATTTAACAGATAGTGAGTGGGCGGCTTTAATTACTGAACAATTGCCAGCTTTATCGGTAGCGAATTTACATTTCCGTCCGATATCAATTAAAGGATTTAGAATTTTTGGTGAAAAAGATTATCAAAAAATTATTGAACAAGTAAATCCTAAATTAACATTATATCAACAATTGGTACAAATTCAGGAAGTCTTAGAAAAGAACTTAAAACGTCGTTTGAATCGTTTCTACGTTTCTGAAGTTGCTAAACGTATATATGAAGAAATGTCATCGATGCAAATTGAAGTATTGATGAAAAATGAAGAATTTAATAGTGAAACAGAATATTATCAAATGCTAGGACAACGAGTTTTTGAAAAACAATCATTAGAAGCAGAGCAACAAGTAGAAATGTTTGCTTTTGTGAATTTTGCAAAACATTTACAAGACTGGATGCCGCTAGCTAAACAGCGTAGAGAAGAGTTAGGAAAAGTAGATAATGCTCAATTGCCTTTAAAAGATACAGGTGAAGGACGTCTTCAAGTAACAGCTGAAGGAGTAAGAGTATTACTTTACGTAGCAACAATGATTGCTCCAATCCGTGATTATCAAGGATATACTCACTTATTTATCGATGAAGTTCAAGATGTATCATTATTATTCATGGCAGCATTATCTAATTATTATTTCCGTGCGAAATTTACAGTAGTAGGAGATACATTCCAATCATTCTCAACAGCTACAACGATTTTCTCTTTAGAAGAACGTCATCCAGAATTAGTAGCAGCCTTTTTCAAAGAACGTGTATTAGAACATCGTTCATTAGAAATTAGTTACCGTTGTACAGCGCAAATTACTCGTTTTGCCAATGGTATTTTAGGTTGGGAATTAGACAAAAATGTCTTCCCTCGTACAGGTGAAGAAGTAGGCGTATTTGTTGATGAAGAACCTTCAATTGAACGATTGAAGAAATTAGTCGAAGATACACCTGAATGTTATCATACAAATGCTATTTTCTGCCGTACAATGGATGAAGCAAAAGCTTTACAAAAAGAATTAGTCGAGTATGATGCTGAATTATTAGAAGATACAAGTGAATCATTAGGTAGTCGATTAGTAGTGACGACCATTGAAGTTGCAAAAGGATTAGAATTTGACCAAGTCTTTATTTGGCAAGCAACAAAAGATCGTTATGCAACGATGAAAGAACGTTTTATGTTCTATACAACTTGTACTCGTGCAAAACATCGCTTGAATATTTTTACGACTCCAGATGTGACAAGTTTTATTGCAAACTCTAAAGCACCAATGTCTGTTTTTGGAACATTCCGGTAGTCAAATATCATAAAAAAATGTAAAATAGTAAAGGATAGAAAACATAACCTACAATTGTAGTGTTGTGTTTTCTTAGTATAAAGTCAAAAGGAGAAGACCGATGGCTTATCAAGCGTTATACCGAAAATGGCGACCACAAAAATTTGAAGATATGGTGGGGCAAACTGCAGTTACAAAAACATTGAAAAATGCCATTATCCATCATAAAACGAGTCATGCGTATTTATTTACTGGTCCAAGAGGAACTGGAAAGACAAGTGCTGCGAAAATTTTTGCTAAAGCAATTAACTGTTTAACTCCTAAAGATGGAGAACCTTGTAATGAATGTTTATTATGTAAAGGTATTACAGAAGGAACGATTGGGGACGTTATTGAAATTGATGCGGCGAGTAATAATGGGGTAGAAGAAATTCGTGATATTCGAGATAAAGCTCGTTATGCTCCAACACAAGCAACGTATAAAGTTTATATTATCGATGAAGTGCATATGTTATCGACGGGAGCATTCAATGCTTTATTAAAAACATTGGAAGAACCTCCTAAAAATGTCATCTTTATACTAGCGACAACTGAACCGCATAAAATTCCAGCGACAATTATTTCAAGAACACAGCGATTTGATTTTAGAAGAATAACAAATGATGAGATTATTCAAAGACTTCGTTATATTTTAGAACAAGAAGAGATTTCGTATGAAGAAGAAGCTCTAAGTGTGATTGCTCGTTGTGCTAATGGTGGAATGCGTGATGCATTAAGTTTATTAGATCAAGTCATTTCATTTAGTGATGACAAAGTGAGTTTTGAACAAGCCATTCAAGTTTCTGGAAGTTTAACGGATGATTTAATGATTGAATTTGTTCGATTATTGACTCAACAACAAGCGCAAGCAGCTTTATTACAATTGCAAGACTTATTATTACTAGGAAAAGAAGCGTCTCGTTTAATAGAAGAATGGTTAGAATTTTCTAGAGATTTATTAGTAGCTAAACAAACTGGAGATATGATTGGTAGAAGTGAAGCTTTTGTGGAGTTTGCAAAAGAAGTTGAAGAAGCCTTTTTATATCGCTTTATGGATGCTTTAAATCAAACGCAACAAGAAATGCGATTTACAACAAAACCAACCATTAGTTTAGAAGTCTTTACGATTAAAATGGCACAACCAGTAGGAGCGGTAGCTGGGCAAGCGGCTCTACCTAATCAGGAATATGTTTCACAATTGGAACAACAGTTACAAAGTTTACAGCAACAAATGTCTCAATTATTACAAGGACAAGGAGTAGTAGCTCCTAAAAAAGCGTCATCAACTCCACAAACAAAAGCAAGTACGTATAAGCCAAATATTGGTGAAGTTTATAAAGTATTAGATGCAGCAACTCGTAAAGATTTAATTTTTATTCGAGAATTGTGGGGCGATTTATTACAAATGCTTTCGACCACACAAAGGGCTTTATTGAAAGCGAGTGAACCTGTAGCAGCTAGTCCAAATGGATTTGTCTTAAAATTTGATTATGAAATTTTATGCCAAAGAGCGCAAGAAAGTGTAGAACTTCATGAAGATATTGCTCGTCATTGTCAAACATTAGCACAGTATCCTGGCAACTTTGTCAGCGTGACAGGCGAACAATGGGTACAAATTCGACAAGATTATTTACGAGATAAGAAAGAAAAGCAAGAAGCAGAAGGTGTGACTCATGCCACAGAAATGGAAGAGCAACCGACTGATGAAGAAGAAAAAAACGAAGTAGAACAATTAGTTCAAAATACGATTGATTTGTTTGGAGAAGAAATTGTTCATATTTCAGAAGAAACAGAAAACAATTAAGGAGGAATCAACATGCGTGGAATGGGAAATATGCAAGGCATGATGAAACAAATGCAAAAATTACAAAAACAAATGGCACAAGCTCAAGAGGAGTTAAACCAAACAGAATATGTAGGAAGCTCTCAAAGTGACTTAGTACAAGTGACAGTGAATGGAAAACGTCAAGTACTTTCTGTATCAATTAAACCAGAAGCAGTTGATGGAGATGATGTTGAATTATTACAAGATTTAGTATTAATGGCAACAAATCGTGCTTTAGAGCAAGCTGAAAAAGCAAATGAACAAACAATGGGACAATTTACTAGAGGGTTAAATATCCCTGGATTTTAATGAGTTGAGGTGAGAGGATGCAATATCCAGAACCAATTGCTCGATTAATGGATAGTTATATGAAACTTCCTGGAATTGGGGCGAAAACAGCAGCTCGTCTGGCTTTTTTTAGCATGGAAATGCCGGAAGAAGAAGTGATGAATTTTGCGAATGCACTCATTAGTTGTAAACGAGATTTAACGATGTGTTCTGTTTGTGGGAATATTACGCAAGAAGATCCTTGCGTAATTTGCCAAGATACTTCTAGAGATAGAACAAAAATACTAGTTGTTGAAGATAGTCGAGATGTGATGAGTTTAGAGAGAATGAAGGAATATAAAGGTCTATACCATGTTCTTCATGGTGTTCTTTCACCAATGGAAGGAACGGGACCTGATGATATTAATGTAGCCTCTCTTATTCAGCGTCTTCAAGATCCTACTGTAGAAGAAGTGATTATTGCCACTAATGCAACTGCAGAAGGTGAAGCAACTGCAATGTATTTATCTCGTTTAATTAAACCAGCTGGTATTAAAGTGACACGTTTAGCGCATGGCCTTGCAGTTGGTAGTGATATTGAATATGCAGATGAAATGACTTTATTCAAAGCAATTGAAGGACGAAGAGAGCTGTAAAAATCTTATAAAATTACGAATAGACTTCCCTGTTATAGTAGCAGGAGGACGCAAGCAGCCTCGCAAAAGCGAGGCTCATTGCTAAACTTCGAGCCTAGGTCTCGAAGTTTCCTGTCTAATAAGCAGCAGATGCAGCTTATTGGACTAATGCTACTATGGGAAGTCTTTTTTGTGCTTGAATGGATATGTAGGAGACAAAGAAACCCTTTATAGTAGCAGAAGGAGACAAAGAAACCCTTTATAGTAGCAGAAGGAGACAAGAAAGCTTAGTGGCTTTATAAATAGTGCTACTATGGGGATTTTTTTGTAGCTACTAAAATTTTTTTAAGAGGGAATAGATTTTTAAATGGATTTCATTGTAAACGTTACCATTTTTGTGTATACTTAATCTAAGTCATAAAATGAAAGGAAAATTAAAATGAATTATTTATGTATTGATATTGGTGGGACAAGTATTAAATATGCTTTGTTTAATAAAGAAGGCGAAAAAGTAACCGATGTTATGAAAACTCCAACGATTAAGGATGAAACTAGCAATCAAATATTACAAACAGTGCTGAATTTAGTCGGAACATATCAAGATAAAATTGAAGGTGTAGCAATTTCATCTGCTGGTGTAGTAAATTCAGAGGGTAGTATAGCTTATGCAGGATATACAATTCCAGGTTATACAGGAACAGAAATAAAAAAGGAAGTTGAAAAAATATATAACATTCCTTGTGAAGTTGAAAATGATGTAAATTGTGCATGCTTAGGGGAAATTTGGAAAGGTAGTGCTCAAAATGCTTCATCAGTAGTGATGTTAACAGTTGGTACTGGAGTAGGCGGTGCTATTTATTTGAATAATCAACTATGGACAGGTATTAATTTTACTGCTGGAGAAATAGGATATATGTATATTCGAGGAAAATATTTCCAAGATTTAGCTTCTACAACAGCATTGTTAGAAAATTATGAAAAAAGAACAAATGAAAAAATTAATGGAGAAGTTTTATTTGAAAGAGCAAAATCTGGAGATTTTAATGCTGTTGAATCTATTCATGAACAAATTAGTCATTTAGCAGAAGGATTGGTAAATATTTGTTATTTGATGAATCCTGAAAAAATTGTTATTGGTGGAGGAATTATGGCTCAAAAAGAATATATTATGCCAATTCTAGAAAATTATTTAGAAATTAAAATTGTAGATAAACGATTTTTACAAACAAAAATAGAATCTGCAACATTAGATAATGATGCAGGAATGTTAGGTGCTTTATTTCACTTTTTACAAAAAAGGGAGGAAAATAAATGACAATTTTAGAAAAAATTGAAAAACAATATGTAAATTTTACTAAAAAAGAAAAACAGATTGCTTTATATATTCTCCAACATCCAAATGAAATTAAAACAAGCACAATAACAGATTTAGCAATAAAGATAGGAACGTCTCCAGCTTTAATTACTCATTTTTGTAAAAAAATTGACAATATAAGTTTTATGGATTTGAAATTAGAAATAAGTAGTATTAGAGAGAAAAAAGGAATAGCTAAAAGTAACTTAGTAGCAGATCATATTTCTAAGTTTTATTACCATGTTATTGAAGGAACAAAAAAAGGTTTGACAGTCGAATTAGTGGATGCGGTATTAGAAAAAATTAAACAAGCAAGAAGAATTTACATTTTTGGTGTGGGTAGTTCGGGTTTGTCTGCATTAGAATTGCAACAACGATTAATGAGAATGGGTATGAATTCAACTTGTGTAACTGATTCTCATATGATGCTAATTAATAGTTCTATTATTATGCAAGAGGATCTTGTAATTGGAATTTCAGTTTCTGGAGAAACAATCGATATTATTAAAGCGTTACGCTTAGCAAAAAATAGAGGAGTATCAATTGTTGGACTAACTTCTTTCAGTGAAAGTGAATTAGCAAAATTGAGTGATATTTATTTGTTAGGATATAATAGTACGTTTGTAAATACAGAAAGATTTGTGAATTCTCAATTTGCATTGATGTATGTTATAGATATTCTTTCGATGAAATTATTAGAAGATGATCGTTATCAATATACAATGCTACAAACAACAGAAACAATTCTTTCAAGAAGTGAAAATGGAATTTAAAATAATTTTAAAAAAAATAAAAAAATAAAAAAAATTCATTTTTATCTTGCAATATTAGTTCTAATCCGTTAATATAAAGTTGTAGCAAGCGTTTTCAAAAAATAAAGAGGTGCTTTATGAAGATAGAGGTTGTTAACCAGCTAAGTCCTCCTGGTTTAGCTGGAATGATTTGTAAGCGGATAAATAATAAAATCCTAGTTTATGGTGGTAGTTATTTTCCAGGTAATGATCCATTAAAAACAACAAAAGTTCAATCAAATCGAATTTATGTATATGATGATGAGTTTAAACTTTTATATGAACAAGAAGGAAAGATTTATCCGGACAAAGGTATTGTAATACAGGAAAACAACATAATTTATTATATACAATCTTCATCTATTTATAAGATTAGTTTGACAGATAAAGTAGAAGAAGAGTGTCTCGGTAATTTTGATTTTGAAATTGAAAGCGGATACGGATGCAAGATAGATGAATATTTATTTTTTGGACATAAGCAAAGTTTTCAATTTAACTTATTAACAAGAGAATTAATAAGAAAAAAAGATTTTCCTGTAGAAGGTAGAGCTCAAGGTGTTTCTGTACTTTATAAAAATGAATTGTACTATTTAGGAGGAGCTAATTCTGAGGCTTACACTAATGGATACAAATATAATTTTGAAAATGATGATTGGGAAAAAATTGATTACAGGGTACCTCACTCTGTTCTAGGAGCAGCAAGAATTCAATTAAATGAAAAAGAAGTATTGATTTTAGGAGGCTTTAATCAAGATGTTTACAATCAAGCAATTATAGATTTGAAACAACCTGGTTATAGAGAAGAATATTTTTCAAAAGAAAAAAATTTTTTCAAATGGAATCAAGAAATATATCTACTGAATATTGAAAATGGGGCTATTACTATTTTAGGAAAAGATGAACGTTTTGCATTATGTGGAGCTGGATTTATAAAAGTTGATAATAATTATTATATTATCAGCGGAGAATGTAGTCCTGGTAGAAGGGCTTCAGAAATTTTATTAGTTAAGGAATTAATTTAAGGGGGAATAATATGAGTTTAGAAAAATTTAAAGGAGTATTTGTTGCTTTTTACTCAGTGTATGATGATGAAGGAAACGTGAGTCCAGAAAGAGCTAAAAAATTAGCACAATATTATATTGATAAAGGTGTAAAAGGTCTTTACGTAGGAGGTTCTTCTGGAGAAGGAGTTCTACAATCAGAAGAAGAACGTAAAGTAATATTGGAAGCTGTAATGGAAGTTGCAAAAGGGAAAACAACAGTAATTGCTCATGTAGGAGCAAACTCAACTGTTGAGTCAGTAAGACTTGCTAAACATGCTTCTGATTTAGGAGTAGATGCAGTATCATCAATTCCATGTGTATATTATGGATTTTCACCTGAGGCTGTAAAACAACATTGGTTAGCGATGATTGAAGCAAGTGATAAACCATTTATCATTTATCATATTCCACAAACAACTAGATTCAACTTACCAATTTCATTATTAGAAGAAATGGCTAAATTAGATAAAGTGATTGGAATTAAATGTTCTTCAGAAAGTACTTTTGAATTACAACAATTTAAAGCAGTTGGAGAAAGAGCAAAACAAGGTGAATTCTTAGTATTTAATGGACCAGATGAACAATTTATTGCTGGTCGTGCTATTGGTGCAGATTCAGGAATTGGTGGAACATATGGTGTAATGCCAGAATTATTCTTGAAATTAAATGAATATGTAATTGAAGGAGATTTTGTAAAAGCTCGTAAACTTCAAAATGAAGTGAATGAAGTCATTAAAGGATTATTATCAGGGCCTTCACTATATGCCGTATGTAAATATATTTTAAAACTTCGTGGAGTAGAAACTGGTGAAGTAAGAGGACCAATGTTACCAATTTCTAAACCAGAACATGTTGAATTAGCTGAAAGACTAAATAAACGTATTCAAGAATTAATTGAAGAATATAAATAAAAAGGAGACTTTATATGAAAAAGTTAGTTAAAGGATTTTTAGCAACAGCAGCAGTAGTAGCAGGATTAGCAGCTTGTAGTCCTGCAGGACAGCAAGCAGATGGAGGTAATGGATCTGCTACTAAGGATAAAACTTTCTATTTATCTGGAATTTTGAAAGGTACAGGAGATAAGGTACCATATGTTTGGCAAGATGGAGATGGTCTTGTACCTTATATGTTATTCCGCGGATTATTGTTAGCGGATTCAAAATTTGAAACAACAACACCTGATTTAGCAAAAGAATGGAAAAAATCTGATGATGGTAAAATGTATGAATTTACATTAAAAGATGGATTGAAATGGTCAGATGGAGAAGCATTAACAGCAGCTGACGTTGAATTCAGTGTTAAATTAGCATTAAAAGCATCAGTAATTAATGGTATTTTCCCAGCTACATTCTTAAAGGTTGAAGGTGCAAAAGACTTTAAAGATGATAAATCCGATAAAATTGCTGGTATTACAGTAGATGGAAATAAAGTTACATTTAATCTTTCAGCTCCTGTAGGTAATTTTGAACAAATTATGGCTCAATTCTTTATTTTACCAAAACATAAACTAGAAAAAGAAAATCCATTAGAATTAAATAATAGTACATTTTGGGCTAATCCTGTAACAAGTGGTATGTATAAAGTTAAAGAGGTTAGTGCAGGTAACTTCTTAGAATATGATAAGAATGAAAATTATGAGAAAGAAAAACCAAAATTTGAAAAAGTTGTGTATAATTTCATTTCTGATCCTGTATTAGCATTGCAAGATGGAAAATCTTATTTCTATACAACAAATAAACCTCAAGAAATTAGTCAATTAGACACTGTTAATACATTAACTAAAAAAGAAGTGGATATTTTATTCTATCGTTACTTTATTACAAATTTATCTGGTGTTGATGGTAAAGGAAATTCTGCATTAGCAAATCCAAAAGTTAGAGAAGCTATTTTATATGCAATCAATCGTGAAGAATTATCTAAATCAATCTTCCCAGGAATTTCAGAAGTTAACCATACTGGAGTACCTACAGCACTAGATGCATTCTTAAAATCTGCAAATAAACATGAATATAATCCTGAAAAAGCAAAACAATTGTTAAAAGAAGCTAATTATGACGCTAGTAAACCTTTAATTTTAACTTACTATTATAATGACCAAGCTTCTCAAGATTTCATGCAAGCTGTAAGTTATCAACTTGATCAAGTTGGTATTAAAAATGAAGTAACTCAAATTACTTCAGATGCAACAACTGGATTATTTAAAACTCGTAAATATGACTTAGCATATAAAGGTTTATCGTCATTCGGTTATGAAAGTTGGTATGGTGAATATGCTTCAACAAATACAAACTTTACTAATATTACAAATGGAGATACTTCATTTGACGAATTAACTAAGAAATTATCTGAAACTTCAGATGTAAAAGAAAGAAATGCTATTCTTTCAGATCTACAAAAATTAGAGCAAGAAAAATTATTGAAGTTAAATCTATTTACATTTAAAAACTTCATCTACTTAAATACAAGTAAAGTTTCAATTCCTGAAAATGTACAATTTGGAAATCCGTTCTATACATTTGATTATAAATTTGAAACTTGGGATGCAAAATAATCTAATATAGACTTAGTTAGTAATTAAGTTAGATATGTTTGGGAGTGAGATGATGTTGAGTTCTCTAACTCAGTATCCCTCACTCTCATTATTTAAAGGAGAAGATAAACATGAAGAAGTATATTCTGAAAAAGTTATTATTCATGATTCCAATGTTATTGGTTATTAGCTTTTTAGTATTTATCGCACTAGACTTTACTCCAGTAGATCCGTTAACTTATATGATTTCTCCTGATATGGCAAGTAGTGCAGATCAAATTGAAAAGTTAAGACAACAACTAGGTTTGAATGATCCAGTTATTGTTAGATATGGAAGATGGTTATGGCAATTATTACATGGACAGTTTGGTTATAGTATTGTGAATGGAAGTCCTATTTCAAAGATTGTTGCACAAGCGTTACCTGCAACATTTGAATTAGCATTTGTATCATTATTTATTTCAACAATTGTTGGGATTTTAATAGGTGTTATTTCTGCAGTGAAACAAAACGGTATAGTAGATAACATTGCTCGTTTCTTAGCAGTAGTTGGAACAGCAATTCCTCAATTTTTCTTTGGTATTTTACTTTTAAACTTTTTCGCAATTCAATTAAGAATTTTACCAATTGGTGGACGTTTTACAAGTGGAGATCTTACATTAATTACACATATTAAACATTTAGTTTTACCAGTTATGGCTATGTCAATTGGTTTAGTTTCAGCTTTAATGAGATATACACGTAATTCAATGTTGGATGTATTTAATGCTGATTATGTTAAAACGGCTCGTGCAAAAGGTGTTCCAGAATGGAAAGTATATTTTAAACATATTTTTAGAAATGCAATGCGCCCAATCTTGGTATTATTAATATTTCGTTTACCATTATTAATTGGTGGTTCGGTAATTATTGAAAGTGTATTTTCATGGCCAGGAATAGGTACAATTATTATTTCTAGTGTAACTGCAGGAGATTATCCTGTAATTATGGTAACAACTTTAATGATTTCAATTGTTGTATTATTTGCAAGTTTATTAGTGGATATTATGGCAGCAATATTAGATCCACGTATTCGTTATTAGAAAGGAGGACAAAGTTATGAAACCAGTGCCTTTATGGAAAAAAAATCTAAAAAAATTCTATAATAATAAATTAGCCTTTATAGGGTTTATCTTTTTTACAGTAATTTTGTTATCCTGTATTTTTGCTCCATTGTTAACAAGTTATGCCCCAGAAGCAGTTGACTTAGTTTCAATGAATCGCGCACCGTCAAGTTTACATCTTTTAGGAACAGATAAATTAGGTCGTGATGTATTTTCAAGAATATTATATGGTGGTCGAGTTTCTATTATGGTAGGGATGATTGGAGCACTTTGTGGGGCTTTAATCGGTACAATATTAGGTGGAATTGCTGGATATTTTGGTGGTAAAGTAGATGCAATTTTAGTAAGATTATCAGAATTATTTTCTACTTTTCCTGATATGATTGTAATTCTTTTATTATCAAGTATTTTTGGACAAGGTGTGTTCAATCTTATTTTTGTATTCTCTGTCATGGGATGGATGACAACATTTCGTATGGTTCGTAATGAATTTATGTCCTTAAAACAAGAAACTTATGTAGATGTTTGTAGAGCATTTGGATTTTCAGATGCACGTATTATTTTTAATAATATTTTAAGAAATGCTCTATCACCAGTAATAGTTTCTTTATCAATTAATGTTGCAGGATTTATTTTAAGTGAAGCGGGCTTAAGTTTCTTAGGAGTAGGTGTACCTTCAGATATTCCAACATGGGGAAATATTATTAATGCAGCAAAATCAGCAGATGTTATTAAAAATAGTTGGTGGCTATGGGTAACTCCAGGTGCAGTTATTACAATTTTTGTACTTTCCATCAACTTTATAGGTGATGGATTAAGAGATATCATGGATCCAAAACAACAATAGGAGGTTGACATAATGAATCCAACAGTTTTAGATGTATCAAACTTAAAAACTGAATTCATCAATGATAAAAAAGCATTTCCAATCATTAAAGATGTGAACTTCAAATTAGAACGTGGGAAAGTTTTAGGAATCGTTGGTGAATCAGGATGTGGTAAAAGTGTAACAGTAAATACAGTATTAAACTTATTACCAAAAAATGGACGTATTGCAGAAGGAGAAATTACTTATTTTGATGAAGATAAGCCGATTGAACTTCAAAAATTAAAACAATATGGTAAAGAATTCCGCAAATTACGTGGTGAAAAAATTTCAATGATTTTCCAAGATCCAATGTCTGCATTAAACCCAGTGTATACAATTGGAAATCAAATTACAGAAGTATTATTTGAACACTATGATATTACTAAAGAAGAAGCTAATAAACGTGCAATTGAAATGTTAGAAAGCTTAGGTATTCATAATGCTGCAGAGCGTATGAACGATTATCCACACCAGTTTAGTGGTGGACAACGTCAAAGAATTGTTATTGCTATTGCTATGGTTTGTAATCCAGATATTTTAATTGCAGATGAACCAACAACAGCATTAGATGTTACGATTCAAGCGCAAATTTTAGATTTATTAGATCAATTACGTAAAGAACACGGAACTTCTATTATTTTAATTACTCATGACTTAGGGGTTATCGCTCAAATTGCTGATGAAGTAGCAGTAATGTATGCAGGTGAAGTTGTCGAAGTGGGAACTGTAGCCCAAATTTTTGATGAACCGAAGCATCCATACACACGTTCATTATTAAAATCTATTCCTAATCCAGAAAATATGGATAAAAAATTACATGTTATTCAAGGAAGTGTTCCTTCAATAGCGGAAATTTCAGAAAAAGGATGTCGTTTTGCAAATCGTATTCCATGGTTACCAGAAGGTAGTTGTGAGGCAGATCCTCAATTACATGATTTAGGAAATGGTCATTTTGTAAGATGTACGTGTCATAAGCATTTCTTCTTTGAAGATAAGGAAGAAGAAGTGTTAGATGCAAAAGTAGTAGGAGAAGTTGTATTAGAAGTTAAAAATGTTAAAAAATATTATTATCCTAAGAAACAACTTTTCAAACCACAAGGTGAGCCGCTAAAAGCTTTAGATGATGTATCTTTAGAGTTGAAAAAAGGAACTACTATTGGAATTGTAGGAGAATCTGGAAGTGGTAAAAGTACTATTGCCAAATCATTAATGAAACTTCATGAAATTACTGATGGTGAAATTAATATTGAATTAAATGGACGAACTCAAAATATTTATGGTATCAAACGTAAAGAAGATTTAGATTTCCGTAAAAAAGTTCAAATGGTATTCCAAGATCCATATGCATCCTTAAATCCAACTAAGAAAATTTATGATTCATTTGATGAACCAATGATTGTTCATAATATTGGAAATGAACAAGAACGTTTTGAACGTATGAAAGAAGCTTTAAAAATGGTAAATGTACCAATTGAGTATCTCAACCGTTATCCACATGAATTTTCAGGCGGACAACGTCAACGATTGTGTATCGCTCGTGCTTTGTGTATGAAACCAGAAATCTTAATTTTAGATGAACCAGTTTCTGCCCTTGATTTATCAGTTCAAGCACAAGTGTTAAATTATCTTGTGGAAATTCAAAATAAAGAAAAATTAACATATGTCTTTATTTCTCACGATTTAGGCGTTGTAAAATATATGTGTGATTACTTATATGTAATCCATAAAGGAAGAATTGTTGAAGCAGGAACAAGAGAAGATATATATGACAATCCAATGCATATTTATACAAAGAAACTTCTTGCGGCAATTCCAGAAGTAGATTATCAATTCAAGGAAGTATTAGCAGAAAAACGTAGAGAAAATGATATGGAATTTAAAGAAAACTATCATGAATTTTATGATGAAAATGGTCGTGCATATGATCTTAAACAAGTTTCACCAACACATTTTGTTGCGTTAAAATCAGAATAGGATGATATAAATGAATTTAAATAAAAAAATATACTTTTTTGATAAAGGCATATTTAATCCTTATCGAATGAGTAATGTAGAATTAAAAGTAAATCAGGCTGTGAAGGAGAATAAAATCTTCTTCACAGAAGATCAACCATGGGAAATTCGATATGATAATAGTTATCCAAATGTATTTTATGATGAAATAGCAGGAGTGTATCGTTGTTATTATTCTACATTTACAGATGATGAAGAATCTGTAAAATATTCACTTGAGGAAAGAAAAGTAAGACAATATCGTCCAAAAACAAGTAGAGTAGTGTCTTTATGTTATGCAGAAAGTATTGATGGAGTAAATTGGGAAAAACCTAATTTAGGAATTACAGATTTTCGTGGGTCTAAAAAAAATAATATTATTGGACATTTTTTACATGGAACGTCTGTATTTTTAGATAAACATGAAACAGATGAGAATCGTCGTTATAAAATGTTTACAAAAATTGATTATGGGAATGGTGTACACTTTATCGCGGTAGCTTTTTCAAAAGATGGAATTCATTTTGATGAATATATTAAAGTTCCAAACTTTAATCCACGTGCCGATACACATAATCATATAATATATGATGAAAAATTGGCTTGCTATATTTTAATCACACGTACATGGAGAGATTCGCTAAGACTACCTTGTGTTTCTACTAGTACAGACTTTATTAATTGGACTCCAATTCAAGAAATTTTAAATGTCTGCGACTATGAAAATCAAATTTATTCAATGCCGATTTTTAAACGTGGAGATTACGTATTAGGATTAGCTTCCGTTTTCCATGAAGGGGATCAATTAGATGATAATTATGATACCGTTGATTTACAGTTAACATATAGTTATCGTCATGCAGGATGGCATTATTTAAATACTAATACACCTTTAATCCCTCGTGGAAAAGGAAAGTATGGTGATGGAGAATTTGATTGTGGTTGTATTTATGCTTCAGCTCCAGTTGAAATAGGAAATCGGACATACTTTTATTATATGGGTGGAAATGGACAACATACCAATTTTAGAGAAACAAGTTTATCACGTGCTTACGTAGAAAAAGATCACTTTGCATATTGGGATGTAAAACGTTCGGAACATCCAGGTGTGTTATATACAAATGGATTTATCTTCTTAAATGATCAAGTTTACTTAGATGCTGAAATTGCTGAAGATGGATTTGTAACGATTGAATTGTTTGAAGCTAATCATACTTCAAAAAATATTGAAGCAAGGCTAGAAAAGGTCGAAGAAAATCGATATAAAATAGTATTTAGTGAAGCAGTACCGAGAACTCAAACAAGATTAAAAATCAGTTTTAAAAATGCAAAAATATATGCAATTGAAGGTGATTTGGATATTTCAAGAATTGAAGCTGACAATACATTACTAAGGAGCTAAAATATGAAATATGATTTATATGAATATTGTCTTGATCTTCTTTCTCAAAGAGGAGTTACAATAGATGCGATGGCTGAACTAGTGCTGTTTTCACAAAAAAAATATTATCCAAGCTTAACAATGGAAGATGCAACTTATGCCATTCAACGTGTATTGAAAAAAAGAGAAGTACAAAATGTCATTATGACAGGGATTGAGTTAGATAAATTTGCAGAAGAAAAGAAACTATCTGAACCTTTTCAAAAAATTATGGAAAAGGATAATCCATTGTACGGAATTGATGAAGTTATTGTGTTTTCAATTTTAAACTTATATGGTTCAATTGGATTTACAAATTATGGCTATATAGATAAATTAAAACCTATGATTTTAGAAAAATTGAATGAAAATCATGAAGGAGTTTGCAATGTGTTTTTAGATGACATTGTAGGTGCAATTGCCGCCGCTGCATGTAGTAAAATTGCTCACAATCATGAAAGCGACGAAATTTAGAGGAGAGATTAGTATGAGTAAGAGGATTTTAGATGTCTTAAAAGGAAATTTGATTGTTTCTTGTCAAGCTCTTGAACATGAACCGCTTTATGATCCAAATTTTTCGTTAATGCCATATATGGCAAAGGCTGCATTACAAGCAGGTGCTAAAGGTATTAGAGCAAATAGTGCAAGAGATGTTAAAGCAATTAAAACAGCTTTTCCAGAAGTTCCTTTGATTGGTCTTGTAAAACGAGATTATGAAGGTGGAGAACAATATATTACTGTAACAATGAAGGAAGTAGATGAATTAGTTGAAGCAGGTGCAGATATTGTAGCGTTAGATGCTACATTAAGACCAAGATTTGATGGAATCACAATCAATGAATTTATATCTCAAGTGAAAAAAAAATATCCTTCTTTATTACTAATGGCGGATATTTCAACGTTTGAAGAAGGTGTAAATGCTGAAAAAGCAGGTGTTGATTTAGTAGGGACAACAATGAATGGTTATACTCCTTACACCGAATCAGGTGATAAAAATCCTAATTTTGAATTAGTACATCATTTAAGCGAAGTTTTAACGATTCCAGTTGTTGCGGAAGGTCGTATACATGAGCCAGTTCAAGCAAAGAAAATGTTCGAAGAAGGAGCATTTACTGTTGTTGTAGGTGGAGCTATTACTAGACCATTAGAAATTGCAACAAGATTTGTTAAAGCGATTAAAGAATAAAGAATTTTTTCAAAAAGGATTGATGAAATGAAGGAATTAAGCAGCGTTAGGTTGTTTAATTCCTTTTTTGAATGTATGAACAAATAGTGGTTGTTCGACAAATCCTGTTGGTTAGAAATCGATGTACTTTATAAACAAGGAAAATCTCAATCAGAAATTGCAAGATTAATGAGTAGAAATCGTTCTACGATTAGTAGTGAATTAAAACGTGGAACAGTTACATAACTGAAAATCAAAAACGAAACCGATATTTTTGATAAAAAAGGGACAGCGTAAATGATTCTAAATGTATATTTTTGACATGGCTATTTAACCATGATACAATGAGCTTGTCGAATAAGTAGCTCAAGGCTACACCAAAGCCCTAAAGGATGCCAGTCCCTTAGGGCTTTTTTGACGTTCTTTTTCAGATTAACGAGTGCTTATAGGCTGACTATCGTTTATCCTCATCGTCCAGCCATTTGCAAATGAAATATGCCAGTACATTTGCCATAACGTTGAGAAAGAGCTCGAATAAGTAACTCACGACTATCACCTCCTCTCACTACTTACAAGTAGCAATCGGTTTTCCGATAGCGATTTCATTATATCTTTGATTTTTATAAAAAACAAATCTGTCGATCTAAAAAGTCATATTTTCCTTCCTATCGCAGTATAGATAATTGATTGAACTTTTTACCGTCTAAAAGAATAAAACGCCAAGGACTAATACTTTCTAAGGATATATTATAATTGGGCTTAAAAGGTGATTAGAGAAAAATCTAACCACCTTTTTTGTGTCTTCTTGTTTTATAACTAAAAAATCCTTTTTTGCATTGAAAAAATCAAATACAAAAAAGGTCTAAGATGTTGAGGATTATTTAAAACCTACTACCAAAGAATTTCGCATTCCTTAGTAACAGTATCTTGAAATGAATCGACAGGTGCTTCATTTGTAATAATATAGTCAATCACATTGTAATTAGCTAATTTAAAATAGTGACTCGTATTAAACTTTGAAGAATCTGCTAATAATACAGTAAGATCTGCATTCGCAATCATTTGCTGTTTTAGTAAAGCCTGATTATAGTTTGCTTCGTAAGAACCAAAACGATCAAGACCTCTACAACTCATAAAGCAAATATCCGCATGGAAATTATTGATAAAATGGATGGCAAAATCCCCCAACGCCGAATTTGTTCCATAATCAATATGACCCCCACAGAAAAATAAAGTAATATTTTCATAGTTATTTAATTGACGGGCTATTTCAATTCCATTTGTAATAACACGTAAATTTTGTAACTTTGCAAAATACGGAACGAGCATCGCAGCGGTTGAAGAACTATCAATAAAAATAGATTGATTATCTGTTAAAAAAGTTGAAGCTGTTTCGGCGATATGTTTTTTCCCTGAAGTTTCTTCTTGTTTTCGACTGTCATAAGTATATTCCACATTATTGGTGGTAACTAATCTAACTTCCCCATGAGTTCGAATAATCTTCCCATCTTTTTCTAACTGGATTAAATCTCTCCTTAAAGTTGAAGTTGAGCAGTACATAAGAGATTCCAATTGAATCGTAGATATCATTTTTCTTTTCGATAAAATATCTAAAATCTTGGTCATTCTTTCGTATGAAACCATAATAAACCCTCCTGATATAGTACACCTTGAACGATTATGAACACTTTTGAACAAATTATAGCACAAAATTTGGCGAAATTTCAATAGCGCTTTCATATATTGTATACGCTTTCTAAAGTTGGTATGATGAAAACAAGAAAAAGAGGATACTATTATGACATTTGATGAACAAGTAGTTTAAAACCGAATTTGTGATATGAATTGTTAGAAGGATGACTAAAAAGAGTTGTACAACAATTTAAAATATCTTAATTCGATTTGATGATTATTCCATCATCGTACGCCAACAGGTATCAATAAAATTAAGGAGGGTGAAATACTTAAAACAAATGTTTTAAATGGTAGAAATTATTAAATTTCAGTAATGTATTCTAAATTTAAAAAGAATCGTACTGATAAAAGGTATAAACAAGGAGGAAGGAAAAAATGATACAACATCCACGTATCGGGATTCGTCCTACGATCGATGGCCGTCGTCAAGGGGTTCGCGAATCTTTAGAAGTACAAACAATGAATATGGCCAAGAGTGTGGCAGCTTTGCTAGAGTCAACATTGAAATATCCAGACGGACAACCTGTTGAGTGTGTGATTTCACCATCAACAATTGGACGTGTTCCAGAAGCAGCAGCATCACATGAATTGTTTAAAAAATCAAATGTTTGTGCAACAATTACAGTAACTCCATGTTGGTGTTATGGTAGTGAAACAATGGATATGTCACCTGATATTCCACATGCTATTTGGGGATTCAATGGAACTGAAAGACCAGGAGCTGTATATTTAGCAGCAGTTCTTGCTTCTCATGCTCAAAAAGGAATTCCAGCATTTGGTATTTATGGTAAAGATGTTCAAGAAGCATCTACTACAGAAATTCCAGAAGATGTAAAAGAAAAACTTTTACGTTATGCAAGAGCAGCATTAGCAACTGGATTAATGAGAGATACAGCTTACTTATCAATGGGTAGTGTTTCAATGGGTATTGGAGGTTCAATTGTAGATCCTAATTTCTTCCAAGAATATTTAGGAATGCGTAATGAATCAGTGGATATGACAGAATTTACTCGTCGTATCGACCGTGGTATTTATGACCATGAAGAATTTGAACGTGCTCTAGCTTGGGTAAAAGAAAATGTTAAAGAAGGCTTCGACCATAACCGTGAAGATTTAGTATTAAGTCGTGAAGAAAAAGATAAACAATGGGAATTTGTTATCAAAATGTTCATGATTGGACGTGACTTAATGGTTGGTAACCCTCGCTTAGCTGAACTAGGTTTTGAGGAAGAAGCTGTTGGTCACTATGCTTTAGTGGGTGGATTCCAAGGTCAACGTCAATGGACAGACCATTTCCCTAATGGGGACTTTATGGAAACATTCTTAAATACTCAATTTGACTGGAATGGTATCCGTCGACCTTACATTTTTGCTACAGAAAATGACGCATTAAACGGTGTATCAATGTTATTCAACTACTTATTAACAAATACACCTCAAATTTTCGCAGACGTTCGTACTTACTGGAGTCCAGAAGCAGTTGAACGTGTAACAGGACATAAATTAGAAGGTCATGCAGAAAATGGATTCTTACACTTAATTAACTCAGGTTCTTGTACTTTAGATGGAACAGGACAAGCAACTCGTGATGGAGAAGCTGTTATGAAACCATTCTGGGAATTAACACAAGATGAAGTAGATGCAATGCTTGAAAATACTGATTTCCCAGCAGCTAACAGAGAATACTTCCGTGGTGGCGGATATTCAACTCGCTTCTTAACAAAAGGAAATATGCCTGTAACAATGGTTCGCTTAAACTTACTAAAAGGTGTAGGACCAGTATTACAAATTGCTGAAGGTTACACATTAGAATTACCAGAAGAAGTTCACCATACATTAGACAATCGTACAGATCCAGGTTGGCCAACAACATGGTTTGCTCCTCGCTTAACAGGAAAAGGCGCATTCAAATCTGTATATGATGTAATGAATAACTGGGGTGCTAACCACGGTGCAATCTCTTATGGACATATTGGGGCAGATTTAATTACATTAGCTTCTATGCTACGTATTCCAGTAAATATGCACAATGTGGATGAGGAAGATATTTTCAGACCGAAAAATTGGTCATTATTCGGAACAGAAGATTTAGAATCAGCTGATTACCGTGCTTGTCAATTATTAGGTCCAATTCATAAATAAAAGAGGTAACTAAAATGACAAAAACAATTATTTTAGCCTGTGTTGGCGGATTAACAACAAGTATGTTAGTCGAAAGAATTCATGAAGTAATTTATCGTGATAAATTAGATTATTCATTCTACTCTGTAGGGATTACAGGTGTTGATAATTTAAAAAATGTAGATGTTTTACTATTATCACCTCAATTAGCTTATCTTGAAGAAAAAGCAAAAGCAAACCTTGATATTCCAGTTGCAGTAATTTCAGATGAAGATTTTGAAAATATGCGCGGAGAAGAAGTTCTTAAACAAGGTATTGAATTATTAGGATAAACTTATGAGTGATACTAAAAAAGCAGATACACAACGGTTGATGCAACTTATAGTAAAAAGTAGTAAAGTGACATCTTTAGCGATGCAATCAATGAAGAGTGCTCTTGCAGGTGATTTATCATCTGCAAGAGAATTACTCGATGAAGCAAAGGCTAAAGGAGTAGAAGCTCACAATATTCAAACTGAAATGATTCAATTAGAAATTAAAGGGGAAGCAAGTTCTCCAACATTGCTTGCAGTGCATGCACAAGATCATTTTATGAATAGTCACTTACTCTTAGAAATGGTAGGCATCGTCGTTGAACAACAAACACAAATGAAAGCGCTCCAAGAGCGCGTTATAAAACTGGAACAGGTAGGTGAAACGCATGAGTAATCCAGTTATTCTTGAAATGAAGGGAATCGTTAAAAGTTTTGGACCCGTTAAAGCTTTAAAAGGTGTAGATTTCGACTTAAGAGCTGGAGAAGTACACGCCCTAATGGGTGAAAACGGTGCAGGGAAATCCACATTAATGAAAGTACTAACAGGGATTCATAAACCAAATGAAGGTACGATTCACTATAATGGAAAACAAGTGGAATATTCAAAACCAAAAGAAGCAATGGATGATGGTATTGTTATTGTTCACCAAGAATTAAATATGATGAATGATTTAACAGTAGCACAAAATATTTTCATTGGTCGTGAAGAAATTAGTCAAGGGTTCTTTATCGATGATAATGCAGCTAATAAAAAGGCAAAAGAATTATTTAACTTGTTAAAACTGGATATTAATCCACAAGAAAAAGTGGGTCATTTAACAGTTGGGAAACAACAAATGGTTGAAATTGCAAAAGCGTTATCGATGGATGCAAAAGTAATTGTATTCGATGAACCAACTGCAGCTTTAACTGAATCAGAAATTAATGAATTATTCGTAATTATTGATGATTTACGTCAAAAAGGCGTAGGAATTACTTATATTTCTCACCGTATGGACGAAATTGCTCGTATTACTGACCGTGTAACGGTTATGCGTGACGGTGAATATGTTGGTACAGTAAATACAAAAGACACAACTAAAGATGAAATTATTGCGATGATGGTAGGACGTACAATTTATGAAGATCCAAAAGCAGCATCAGCAGTTGCAGAAGATGCACCAGTAGTCTTAGAAGTTGAACATTTAAATGCAGGAAGTTCTGTAAAAGATGTAAGCTTTGTGTTAAGAAAAGGCGAAATCTTAGGATTCTCTGGTTTAATGGGGGCAGGTCGTACAGAAGTAGCTCGTTTATTATTCGGTGCGGACAAAAAAGATAGCGGTACCATTAAAATTAATGGCAAAGAAGTTGATATTAAATCACCTCAAGATGCTATTCGTGAAGGTATTGGATACTTATCAGAAGACCGTAAACGTTATGGATGTATCGTGGATATGACAATTGCAAACAATACAGTAATGACAAACTTAGATAAGTATGTACATGGTGGTTTAATCAATGATGCAGAAATTGTTACAGCAAGTGATAAATTTGTTAAATCATTAAGAACAAAAACACCATCCTCAAAACAATTAGTTCGTAACTTGTCAGGTGGTAACCAGCAAAAAGTTGTTATCGCAAAATGGTTGGAACAAGACAGTGATATCTTAATCTTTGATGAACCAACTCGAGGAATTGACGTTGGTGCCAAAAGTGAGATTTACACATTAATGAACGAACTAGTCGCTCAAGGAAAATCAATCATTATGATTTCTTCAGAATTAACAGAAATACTACGTATGAGTGACCGTATTGTTGTTATGTGTGAAGGACGTAAAACAGGAGAACTTGACATTAGTCAAGCAACACAAGAACGTATCTTAGCTTTAGCTACAGATCGATAATTGAAGAGGGGTATAAATATGGAAGAGAGAAACTCCATCTGGACTAAACTAGTAAAAACAGTTGGGCTACAAAAATTAATCGCAATAATCGCATTGATTGTTATTTTCGGATTTTTTGCAGTATCAAGTGAATCATTCCGTTCATTTGATACAGCAGTCAGCATCTTAGATGCATCTTATTACATTGGGTTTTTAGCTATTGGGGTAACATTTGTTATTATCACTGGTGGGATTGACTTATCTATCGGTACAGTAATGATGTGTGCTGCCATTACTGGTGGTGTGCTCCATACAAAAATGGGTTGGCCTTTATGGTTAGCACTTTTAGCAATTTTAGTGATTGGAGGTGTATTCGGATTATTCAACGGAGTATTAATTGCGAAATTTGGTTTACCACCATTCATTGCAACACTTGGTACAATGATGATTTCACGTGGTTTAAGTTCTATCGTATCTAATGTACAAAGTATTACTTTCCCATTACGTGGAACAGGTGAAGGTTGGTATAAAGATTTATTCAGAACGCAAGATAATCTTCCAACTGGTTTAGTTGTACTGATTATTGTAGCACTTTTAGCAGCAGTAGTATTAAATAAAACAAAAGTTGGTCGTTATATCTTTGCAATTGGTTCTAATAAAGAAGCTACAAGACTTTCTGGGGTAAATGTTATCAAATGGGAAGGTACAGCTTATGTTATTAGTGGATTATTAGCTGGTTTAGCTGGTATCGCATATGCAGCAACTTACTCAACAATTCTTCCTGGTACTGGTAACGGTATGGAACTTGATGCAATCGCAGGGGTAGTAGTTGGGGGTACTTCATTAGCCGGTGGTGTTGGTTCAGTAATTGGTACAATTATTGGGGTATTCATCATGTCAGTATTGAAGATTGGTTTACCATATATCGACTTACAACCACACTATCAATTATTCATCACAGGATTTGTAGTAATTGTAGCGGTTTACTCTGATATCTTAATCCGTCAAAACAAGAAAAAATAAGCGTTAAAAAGTATTGAGTGTTTCAAAATTTTAGTATACATCCAAAATGGATAAATAAAAGGAGAGAAATCTTATGAAAAAATCATTGAAATTTGCAATTGCCACTTTTGCTTGTGCATCTGCGATCTTAGCAGGCTGTTCATCAAAATCAAGTGATGGAGGTAGCGGAGGCTCTAAAGGTGGAGATTTTAAAGTTGAAGTAATTGCGAAAGGTTTCCAACATGACTTTTGGAAAGCAGTTAATAAAGGTGCTTCAAAAGCAGCAGATGAATTAGGTGCTAAAATTACATTCGTAGGACCTCAAAATGAAACAGCAATCGCTGAACAATTAGAACAATTAAACAACGCAATTAATAAAAATCCAAAAGCAATTGCATTAGCAGCTTTAGATACTGAAGCAGAATTAGATGCAATTAAACAAGCTCAAAGCAAAAACATTCCAATTATCGGGTTTGACTCAGGGGTACCTGGTGCACCAGAAGGAGCTATTAAAGCAACAGCTTCAACTGACAACCACGCTGCTGGGGGAAATGCTGCAGAAAACTTATTCAAATTATTAGAAAGCAAAGTTGGAGATAAAAAAGCTCGTATTGGGGTAGTTTCTCAAGAAGTTAACTCTCTATCAATCACTCAAAGAACAAGTGGTTTCATTGATAAAATGGTTGAATTATTAGAGAAAAAAGGTATTAAAACAGCTGTAGTTGGACATGACAAATTCAAAAACAATGTTTCAGAAGCAGACGCTAAAGTTGTCATTGAAGTTCGTGTTCCTGCACAAGTAGATGATGCTGCTGGTAAAACAGAAGCTTCAACAGTGTTAGAAAAAGAAGATACTATTGCAGTTTATGGTTCAAACGAATTTGCTGCTAAAGCAATCATCAACGCAAACGGTGGTTTCAAAGAATCTAAATTAGGCAAAGATAAAATCTTAGCTGTTGGTTTTGACTCAGGTGCTTTACAACAAGATGCTATCCGTAAAGGTGTCTTTGTAGGTTCTGTAACTCAAGACCCAGTTCAAATTGGTTACCAAGCTGTTAAATTAGCAATTGCTTCAGCTAAAGGTGAAACAGTTAAAGACGTAGATACTGGTTCTAAATGGTATGATGCTTCAAATATCGATAAAGAAGAAATCAAAGCATTATTATATGAATAAAATATAAAGAATTTGGAGGAAAAAGCATGAGCTTAATGAAAGTGTTAGCTATTGATTTAGGTGCAAGTTCAGGGCGTGTCATGCAAGCCGTTTATAATGGCAGCTCCCTCCAGTTATCAGAGGTTCATCGGTTCAAAAATGAACCGGTGAATCTTAACGATGGATTGTATTGGAATTTGTTACACTTATTTGGTGAAATCAAACAAGGAATTAAAAAAGCTTCAAATGATTCTATTCCGATTCGTTCCATTTCTGTTGATACATGGGGAGTGGACTATGCATACTTAGATCACAATGGAGATTTGCTCTATCAACCGCATTGTTACAGAGATAATAGAATGGGGCGTTATGAAGAATCATTCTATCAATTAATTTCTAAAAATGAATTATTTAAGAAGACAGGAGTTCAACCTGCAACGTATAATACAATCTTGCAAATTTATTCAGATTTACAAGAAAAACCACAGCTAAAAGAAGTCGTACAAAGAGTTTTGTTTATCCCAGATTTAATTAATTACTTATTAGCAGGTGTTCTTGCAAACGAATATACAATCGCAAGTACGAGTGGTTTACTCGATGTTTTCACACAAGATTTTTCAGAAGAAATTTTTGAAAAGCTAGGAATTCCAACCAAATGGTTCTCATCACCAGTTAAAAATGGATCTGTATTAAGAGATTTATCACCAAGAATTGTTCAAGAATTAAAAGTTGAACCGTTTAAAGTAATTGCAGGAGCTGGACATGATACAGCCGCAGCAGTTTTAGCAATTCCTTATGAAAATGAAAAAGGTACTGTATTTATTTCATGTGGTACTTGGTCATTAGTAGGGATTGAATCTGATAAACCAGTTATTACTGATGAAGCATTTGAATCCGGATTAACAAATGAAGGATGCTTCGATGGTAAATACAGATTACTTCAAAACACAACTGGCATGTGGATTATCCAAGAATTACAACGTGACTGGAGAAGTCAAGGTGAAGAAGTAAGCTTTGCTGAAATGGTACAATTAGCTGAAAAAGTAACGGATAATCAAACATGGATTTATCCAAACGATCCAGTATTTGCTTCGCCAGGAGATATGGAAAGTAAAATCAAAGAGTTTTGTAAAGTAACTGGACAAGCTGTTCCGAAAACAAAAGGACATATTGTAAGAATTGTGATTGAAAGTTTAGCATTGACTTATCTAGAAACAATTGAACAATTAGAAGACTTAACAAAACAAGAAATGACAACCGTACAAATGGTAGGTGGAGGAATCCAAAACAAACTATTATGTCAAATTACTGCTAACTTTACGAATCGTCTTGTGATTACAGGACCAGTAGAAGCAAGTGCGTTAGGAAATATTCTATCTCAATTATTGACATTAGAAGAGATTCATTCACGCCAAGAAGCACAAAATCTGATTAAAGCTTCAGAAGTTGTGACTCGATATGAGCCACAACCAGTTGAAGATTTTTCAAACATTCAACAAAAATTCAAACAAATTAAGAAAGGAATTTCATCATGTTAAAACAAATTCCTAAAATTTTGAGTCCTGATTTAGTGGCATATTTAATGGAAATGGGTCATGGTGATGAGCTGGTAATCGCGGATGCGAATTTTCCAGCTCACCGCATTGGACAACGTGTTGTTCGTATGGACGGACATGGAGTTCCAGTAGCATTAGAAGCAATTCTACAATTATTACCATTAGACACATATAGTTCTTATCAAGCAGGACTTATGCAAGTAGTACCGGGAGATACAACAGTTCCAGTTATTTGGGACGAATATAAAAAATTATTAGAAGAAAGTCATCCAGGTGCAGCGATTAAAGAATTTGAACGTTTTGAATTTTACGATCAAGCTGAAAAAGCTTATCTAGTCATTCAAACGGGAGAAAGTGCCTTGTATGGCAATATCATTCTTAAAAAAGGTGTTTTATAGGCACTCTTTGAACAATTAAAAAAATGAAAATTATTTATATTTTAAGGGGAGAAACATTATGTCAACATTTTATGTACCAGCAATTAACTTAATTGGAAGAGGAGTAGTAAACGAAATTGGTTCTTATGTAAAAGACCTAGGTTATAATAAGGCTTTATTAGTAACGGATAAGTTTATCCAATCAAGTGAAATTCTTCCTAAAGTTACAAAACCTTTAGATGAAGCAGGAATTGATTATGTTATTTTCTCAGATGTAGAACCTAACCCAACTTGTAAAAACGTAACAGACGGCGTTAGCGCATTAAAAGAAAATAACTGTGACTTCATTATTAGTTTAGGTGGTGGATCTCCACAAGATGCTGCAAGCTGTATTTCAGTTATCGCAACAAATGGTGGAAAACCTCAAGACTATGAAGGATTACACAAATCTGCTAAAAAAGGTTTACCAGTAGTAGCTATCAATACTACAGCAGGTACTTCAGCAGAAATTACAATTAACTACGTTATCACTGATGAAGAACGTAAAGTTAAAATGGTAATGGTTGATAAAAATAGTTTAGCATTAATCTCAGTTAATGACCCAGAATTAATGGTTTCTAAACCAGCTCCATTAACTGCAGCAACAGGTATGGATGCTTTAACTCACGCTGTTGAAGCATTAGTAACACCAGGTGCTTATGGAGTAACTAAAAAATTATCAATTGGTGCAATTGAATTAATTAAAGAATACTTACCACGTGCTGTAAAAGACGGTCACGATATCGAAGCTCGTGAAGGAATGGTAAATGCTATCTTCTTAGGTGGTATGTCATTCAACAACGCAGGTTTAGGTTATGTTCACTCAATGGCTCACCAATTAGGAGCTGTTTACAAATTACCACACGGTGTATGTTGTGCAATGTTATTACCAGTTATTGAACGTGAAAATGCAAAACGTGTTCCTGCAGCATTCCGTGATGTAGCAAAAGCTTTAGGATTAGATCCAGCTGGTAAATCAGATGAAGAATGTGCAGCTTATGCAATCAAAGAAATTGAAACATTATCTGAAACTGTAGGTATTCCTAAGAAATTAACTGAATTAGGAATTGAAGAAAAAGACTTTGATTTCGAATATTTATCTAAGAATGCGTTAATCGATGCTTGTGCACCTGGTAACCCATTCATGCCAACATTAGAAGAAACAATTGCTTTCTATAAAGAATTATTCTAAAGAATAACTAGTTTTAAATCGTATGTCCCTTTTTATAGGGGCATTTTTTAGTAGACAAAAATCCCGTCAGACTAAAACTGACGGGATTCTATGTTTTGTATTTGGTTAGTCATCAATTCGATAATGAAACTCACTTGCAAATCGTGGAAATTGTTGTCCGGCAAAAATACGATCCTTATCTGTTTGAATAGGGTCTACGAAAGTACCACTTCTATTGTCTGTCATTGGAACCCCACCTGGGATGATATAAACAGCTGCACCACCAACCGGTAAATTTTTAGGGCCATATCCACCGATTAATGTCCCTTTATTTTCTTTGAAAGAAGATAATTTCATCTCATAATTTTCATCTACAAGACCTTTGTCATCAAAAATGAATGTGTGACCAGTACCATTAACCCAAGTCCCTTTAAGGCTAGAATAATCTCCATTTTGAATGGCTTTGATATCTAATTTTTTCTTAGCGACTTCTTTTTGTTTTTCAGGAGAAGTAATGTACCATTGTGTTGGTTTCCATTCTTTTTGTTTTAAATCTAATTTTGGAGGGAGATTTTTAATAATATCCTCAGTTGTACCTTCTGTTACGACTTCAAATGCATCTCCTTTTTTATTAAGGCGATAGTGTGCATAACTTGTTGTATCTGTATTAGTATAAGAGAAACTACCATCTTCTAATGGGTATAAATTTGATTTGTCTCCAATTTTATCTAATTTATTATCTTTATTTGTAAGGCGAATGACTTTACCGTCTGAGATAGTATAAATATCTAAAGTGGCATGATCCTCTCTTGTTGGTCCCATAGAAATCACCAATTCATCCACACCATTTTTATCAAAATCCTCTAAAGTATAGCTAATACCAGGAGCATCATAAACTCTTTTTACGGAATAAGCAGTTGAATTAACATTTTGATTGTTAGTAGATGATTTATTTTGACCGTTACTATTAGTAACATTCTCAACAACTTCTTTATAATCCTTGAGAACCGAATTATACAATGTATAATCTGTCACTGGTTTTAGTGCAACGGTTGTTTGAGTAGTTGTTTCTGCTTCTTTTGTAGCAGAACTAGAGCTAGAACTTGAGTTTTGGCAAGCAGTTAGTAAGCCAATAGAGATTCCCAGCCCTACTAGCAAATGAGTTTTTTTCATATGTATTCACTCCTTTTTATTGATACCCAAAGTATAACAAAAGGGGATTTAAAATATCAAAAGATATCTAGTGAAGTTATAAACAAAATTATATAATGTAAATTTTTATCAGTAAAAAAACACCAGTACGAAAATTCTACTGGCGTTTTTGGGTGAATTATTATTCATCAATTTTATAATAAAAGTCTGCTGGATTATCAGCTATTGATTGCCCTGCCCATAAGCGATCACGGTCGATTTGAGATGGATCAGAGGTAGAATAGGATAGAGTTACTCCAGCTGGAATAATTGCAAGTGCAGCACCTGTTCCATTTTTAAATGAGAGTCCTCCTCTTAAAAAACCATTTTCTTCCTTAAATCGTGAAATGTCTATCATTTTAGTGTCACTTACAATTCCATTTTCATCGAATATAAGCGTATAGCCTAAACGATTCACCCATGTTCCTTTAATAGTAGTAAAATCTCCATTTTTAATGGCTTGAATATCAAGTTTAGCTTTAGCTACTTCTTTTTGTTTTTCAGGAGTAGTGATATACCATTGCACTGGATACCAATCTTTCTCTGAGAATGTCATCTCTGGAGCTAATCCTTCAAGAACATCTGGAGTTGTTCCTTCTTTGACACGCTCTAATGCACTTCCTGTTTCGTTCCATTTGTAATGTGCATATACATGATCTTTTGCAGAAGCAGCTCCAATATAAGTGAAGCTTCCATCTTCTCGTGGAAAAATATTCATTCTCTCTCCGATAAAGCCTAATTGATTTTCAGCATTTGTTACTTGAACGACTTTTCCGTCAACGATGGTACGAATATCTAAAATTGCATGTTTATTGTCGTTTGATGTAGTCGCAATTAGTAATTCATCTACACCGTTTTTATCAAAGTCATATAAAATATAAGAAGCACCTTGTAAATAGGGATTGTTTTTTGCGATTAAAATAAATTGATTTATATTTTCCTTATTGAAGGATCCACCCTCTTTTTTTAAAGCTTCTTTATAGTCTTGCAGAACAGCATTATATAAGGTATAGTCAGCAACAGGTTTTGGTGCAACCGTTGTTTCCTCAACAGTTGTAGTGGTTGCTTCAGTAGTTGAAGAGGTTGTAGTTTCTTGTTTTTGACAAGCTGTTAATAAACTAATAGAGATTCCCAGCCCTAGTAGCAAATGAGATTTTTTCATAAATTAAACTCCTTTTTTTCTTAGTTTGAATTTAGTATAACAAAGGCCTCGTTTATTTTTCAAAAGATATCTTAACATACGATTATTATGAGGTTTACGAATAGAAAACAGGCGTGTACAATAAAGAAGAGTGAATGGAAGGAGCGGAATAAACATGCAAGAGTTTAAAGATGCAACAGCGATGGCACAAGCAGTTCGAAATGGAGAAGTATCTTCTATTGAATTAGTTCAAGATGCCCTGTTTAAAGTAAAACAATTGAATCCAACTTTAAATGCAGTCGTGCATTTTCAAGAAGAAAGAGCATTAAGAGAAGCTCAGTCACGCAATTTTAGTAATCAGCCATTTGCAGGAGTTCCTTTATTATTAAAAGATTTAGGGCAATGTCAAAAGGGCGAACCTTCTACTGCTGGTTCACGTTTATTCAAAAATCTCCTTCAAATACATCAAGATACATTAGTTACTAAATTAGAAGAAGCAGGATTTGTCATTATTGGCCGAACCAATACGCCTGAATTTGGATTTAAAAATATGACAGAACCAAGTTTGTGGGGAGTCACTTCAAATCCTTATGATATTAGTCGTAATGCAGGGGGATCGAGTGGTGGTGCTGCAAGTGCAGTAGCTAGTGGAATGGTTCCTATTGCGATGGCAAGTGATGGCGGAGGATCGATTCGAATTCCTGCTAGTTTTACAGGATTAATCGGGTTAAAACCAAGTCGGGGGAGAATTCCTGTTGGTCCAAATGGCTATCGTGGCTGGCAAGGAGCTTCAGTAAATTTTGCCTTAACAAAAACGGTTCGTGATACAAGAA
>ERZ772999.201-NODE-201-length-38759-cov-6.184942_pt1 | contig 38759 bp, 57 predicted proteins | sample MGYA00511467_ERZ772999 | MGnify/ENA primary metagenome ERZ772999 (study PRJEB29015, sample SAMEA2738064) | human oral metagenome | biome: human oral; feature: human-associated habitat; material: saliva | place: China | collected 2218 ... | reverse complement strand
GGGAATGAAACATGGAAACCAACTTCCATCACCATCGCTATCAAAGAGACTTGATCTAATTCGACAAGATATTATGACATTACCTGAGAAAGAGGTCCTTGAAAAACTTGAAACAGTCTACGGTGTTGGGTTTGAAACTATTGAAACAATTCCAGCTGTACTTGCAATGATTATCCTTAGTAAAGGGAATCCTATGAAGTCTGCTCAATTATCAGCCAACATTGCAGGCGATAGCGATACAATTGGTGCTATATCTACTGCTATCTGTGGAGCATTTTATCCAGAATTCAATACCCTCGATATAAAACTCATCGAGGAAGTCAATGGTATCAATTTTAAAAAGTATGTAGGCGGATTAGAAAAGATGTTCAAATAAACAAAAAGGACTCCAATATGATATTGAAGTCCTTTTTAATGGTGCGCTCAACTGTTCTAAAGTCGAACCAGTAATACGTTTAGTCCCCTTGATTAGATTTGTGCCTATGTCTATGTACCCGTCATCGTATAAGTACACAGCATTGAGGAATGTATCTATAAGTTTTTCTTTGTAATCATAATTGCCTGTATCTGTCTTTAGGCTATCAATCCAAAATAGGAACATATCACGCTCAATGTATGGTGGCTTTGTGGCTTGGATCTTATGCAGCGTGATTTGTAATTGTGCTTTATTCTGTTCCAATTCTTCAAGGCGTGCTTTAGTTGTTTCCGTGATAATACCAGCTTCAATGGCTTTCATTACATTGTTGATAGACTTGGTAACGTCCTTGATCTTGGACTCTATCATTTTTTCATCGCTGTTATCTTCTAGCTGCTTTTTCTGATATTCCATAAAACTATCAGCCAACTTGTTTATGTAGTCCATATCGTTCAACTGATTTATCAATTCAGTAATAACAACTTCTTCTATCCAGTCTTTCTTGACTCTCTTCTTATCGCACTTGCGCTTTTTGAACTTCACGCAAGTATAGTAATAGTAACGGTTGCCTGTTCTGCTAGTGGCGTATTCACCAGTCATTGCGCTTCCACAATGTCCACAGAATAATTTACCAGTTAATAGGTACTTAGCATCACGTGATCGTGCTGGCGCTTTCTTGTGCCTGTTTTTTATTTCTTGCGCAACATCAAACATTTCTTTTGATATAATAGCTGGCATTCCATTAGGCACAACATAATCAGCATACTTGTATGTTCCTATATATTTCTCATTGCTGATGATAGTATTCAGAGAACTCTTATTCCATAGCGATTTTCGAGCGTTTAAGATACCGTCTTTGTTCAAGTCGGTAATTATATCATTTATCGTCTTACCGCTTGTATATTCGCTAAAAATGCGCCTTATAATAGGTGCTTCATTTTCGTCTATGACATAGTGATCGTCCGCATCTCTACCATATCCAAAAACCTTTTTGCCTATTGTCTTCAGTTGCAATGCACTTTCCCTGTTACCACGTTTGACATTTTCGGAAAGGTTGGCGCTGTAATACTCCGCCATACTTTCCATTAAGCCCTCCATGATTATTCCCTCTGCACTATCTGAGATATTTTCCATAGCACTATAAATCTTTACGCCGTTTTTCTTCAGTTTAGAACGATATATGGCGCTATCATAGCGATTGCGGGCAAATCTATCAAGTTTCCAAACAATAACAGCCTTAAAGTGCTTATTTTCGCTATCTCTTATCATTTTCTGAAATGACGGGCGGTTATCTGTTGTTCCTGTTTTGGCTTCATCTATGTATTCATTGATTATCTCAAATCCGTGTTCTTCAGCATATCGCTTGCAATCTCTTAATTGCCCCGTGATAGACTCTTCACGTTGCCCTGAAGATGAGAAACGGGCATATATAACAGCCGGTATGTAATTTTCCATGTTACCTTCCTTTGTGTGTTATAATTAAATTCTAATAGCCGAATGAGGTAGGGGAACAGTCACATATAGTGGCTGTTTTTCGTTATTTATTGACTTGTTTATATAAATCAGGAAACATTGCCTTTATAACTTCAAAAGTCTTATTTCTATCTTCTTCAGTCATTTTCTGTAACATTTCAGCAACTATTAAAGTTTGTTCATCTATTTGTTGTTGCAATGTTTCTTTTTCTTTGTGTATTGCTGCTAGTTGATTAGCAAGATTATCTAGTGTTTCGGTTTCGTCAATTAAAGGTGAATGGCTGGTTGAAATTTTTTGTGTACCTAATGCGTTGAATAGGTCGTCAAATTCCATGTTCATTGCTTTTGCACATTTTGCGATAGTGTCTATTGTTGGGACAATCTTCTTTTTAGACTTGGGATTGTAGTTTTTTTCTAACATGGATATATAAGGCTTGCTAATTCCTGACTTATTTGCGAAGCTGTCCATGCTCATTTTATGAGTTTTCCTATACTCATTTATAATTTCACCTAAAGTTTTCACCATTTTATACCGTCCTTGTGTTTTGATTGTACAACGGATTAAACATTTTTTCAATTATTTTGTTTAATACGCTTGACAATAAAGTTTAGTCGGCTTAACATATAGTCAGAAAGGGGGAAAACATGCGATACAGAATTAAAGAATTAAGAGAGAAGCGAAGAATGACACAAGAAGAATTGGCAACAAAATCGGGCGTATCAAGAACAATCATCAGTAAGTTAGAACAAGACAAACCACTAAACATGCTAACAGATACATTATCGAAGATAGCCAAAGCGTTAGATGTCAAGGTGTCTTCTTTATTTTTGACTGAATAGTTTAGTCGATTAAACTAATGTGAAGAATTTAACACAATAGAAAGGAAAAAAGTATGGACAAAAAAGTAGTAGAAACAATCAATGCATTGTGTGACTGGGTTCAAAACGAACTGGAAAACATCGACGGTAACGACAAAGAAAGTATCATGCCAGCAATGATTGAAGCACTAACGGAACTGATTAAAGCATATAAATGTTACTAAACAACAGAAAGGAAAAAGCATGAACAAATTAGAAAACGTAATTAAATCTCTAACATCTTTAAGTTATTTTGACTGGATAAAAGTAAGAAATACAGTTGACAGATTATTCGGAAATAAAATCCATGATGCGAAAAGAGATATTCACATCACGGAAAAAGACTTGGAAAACATCAACTTACAACAATTTGAATAAATGACGGGTGAATGCGATAGGAAGTCCCTTTGTAAAAAATATTCACATAAGGGAAATCATAGAATGAATTTTCGTTATTGAATGCATTTCTATTTATCGGATACCAAATTGGCGCATTCTCTTCGTACCACTCATACGGAGATTGATTGTTATTGCCAATTTTGCAATTAACGTCATCATTCAAACACACCCAATTGCCTAATAAACAGGCATATACATTTTTACTCATTATTACTCACCTCCTTTCAATTCAATTATAGGAGGTTAGAAAGGAAAACATGAACGAATTATTAAAAATCGACACTTCAAACGCAGAACGCATCACAGTATCAGCAAGAGATTTATATGAATTCTTAGAAGCGACAGAAAGATTTAACAGCTGGTTTGAACGAATGACACAGTATGGACTTACAGAGGGTGAAGACTTCAACCCGTTAAAAAGTTTACGGGTTCAAACAGAGGGCAATAGAGAAGTCCAGCGTGAAGTTGACGACTACCAGCTAACCATTGACACGGCAAAACAAATAGCAATGCTTCAACGTAACGAAAAAGGCACTCAGGCTAGAAAATACTTTATTCAAGTTGAGAACGCATGGAATAGCCCTGAAAGAGTCATGGCAAGAGCCTTAGAGATTGCACATAAGACAATCGCTACATTGGAAATCGAAAACAAGGAAATGAAGCCTAAAGCCTTATTTGCTGATGCCGTTGCACAATCTGACACTAGCATTCTTGTATATGACCTTGCTAAGTTGATTTGCCAAAATGGCGTAAAGATTGGTGGAAATCGCTTGTGGACATGGTTAAGAGATAACGGGTATATCTTCAAACACTCATGCGAGCCAACACAGAAGAGTATGGAAATGAAGTTATTTGAAGTTATCGAAAGAACCGTACAGAGAAGTGGACACGATCCAAAAGTTACACGCACAACGAGAGTTACTGGCAAAGGGCAAGTGTACTTCATCAATAAGGTTTTACAAGATTATGGCAATCAAAAAAACTGATATTCAATCACTCAACTATCTTGCGTTACAAGTGCTAAACGATAAGCAGAACGAACCCGAATTCAAAGCAAGATTTGAAGAGTGGAAAAAGAAAAAAGGCGCCCCAATCGCAAAGGACAGCGCCAAGTGATAGACCAAAACTATCACTCAAATTCTAACACAGAAAGAGAGATAAAAACATGATTAAAGCAATCAATAATGGTGGAAGCATATTTTTGGAAACAGGCGGCGAACTACTAGATCAAGCACAGGAATTTTTAGCAATCAGACAATTTGTGCAACAAAACCCTGAAATAGAAGAATTAGCAAACGTGATTGAAAGACATTCAATCGTTGAAAAATTAGACTTTTCGAGTAAAGAAGAAGCAATACAAATGCATAAAGATTTTTCTAATAGTGCCCACACTCAAACAACCGAAGAAAAAATCAAAGAGATTTTAGGGAAGAAGATGAACTAACTATGAAAGCACTACAAAACACAATTAAAACAGCATTAGTCGTGGTTCTAGGGCTTGCATTCATCGCATATATGCTAGGTAACGCTGTACTTCAATACTCATATTCCCAACGTCCTTTGACGGCTGAAGAAATGGCAGAGTAAGGACATGAAGATGATATGCACGCATTGTCAAAGAATATTCAATGACGATGACATGAACAGCCATTTCGGCTATATGGACTACTCATACAGAGAGTATAAGACATGTCCGTATTGCGATAGTGAAGAAGTTGAAGAAGTCGAGGAAATAGACCATGAAGAAGATTGAAATAGTTAAACTTGGCAATCCTGAATTCAATAACAAGTACGAAAAGCCACAGAAAAAGCCAAAACACATTAGAAAAGTGGATTGGGAAGGTAAAAGAAATGGATTTACAAGCAAGATATAACAGGCTCAAAGAACAAAACCGCATGCTGATTGAAGAAGCAAGGCGGTATGAAAAACAAATTGAAGAATTACAAAGCAAAATCGGCAAGCTGGCAGAACTTAACCAAAAGGCATTTGAAGTAAACATCGAACTAAGCCATAAGCTGCTTACTTACGACAAGTTAGACCAAGTCAAACGCTTACCATTACATGAGGGGAAAAATGAAAACAGATAATCAAAGAAGAGAATTTGAATTTGCACTTGAAACAGTGCTAAAGGCGGCAGATAGCAAAATCAAAACAGTAAAAATCAACTGGGACGAAAGAGACTTGGAATTTAGGGAAGCCGCCAAAACAGTAACAGTTACATACAACAATGATCACGAAATCAAAGTAAACGTTGCAATGGACTCATGGAAAGCAATTATCCGTGATGTTTTGAAACAAGCATAAGAAAGGAATAAACAATGGACAATCAAGACACAATTTTCTTGCAATCAGAAAGCAAGCCTACAACAAAAGCAGAACCAAAGAAAGAAGTTAAAGCAAAGACTAATGAAATGAACGTTTATCAAAAATTAGCGATTGCACGTGCAGAATTAGGCAATCGACCTTTGAAGAAATCAGGCGTAAATAAGTACGCTGGGTACTCATATTTTGAATTGAACGATTTTATCGGTGAGATAAACAAGATTTTCAAGGAATTAAACCTTATTTCAGTATTCAACATCAAAGTCAATGAATTAGGCGTTGAAACAGCATTCTTAGACATTGTGAATGCTGATAACCCAACAGAAACAATCACATTTGAAGCTGGTACAGCAGAAGCTGGAATGAAAGGTGCTACACCTATTCAGATGCTAGGCGCTAAACATACATACATGCGCCGTTACTTATGGCTAGAAGCAATGGAAATCGCCGAAAATGATGCACAAGATGCTATTCCTGCTAACGAAAGAGAAACAACAACGAAAGCACAAATGGCATCACAAGGACAGTTGAAGATTATTGCACAGCAAGATCCTGAGCGTGTTAAGAAGATGCTTGTCTATTACCATGTGCAAGAAATCAAAGACCTAACAATGCAGCAAGCAAGCGATGCAATCAAGGCGTTTAGCAAAGACAAGAAAGCAGAGGAAAAACCTAATGAATAATGAAATCAAAATTGTTGAAAATCACATCGAACTACCTGAAGCAGTTAGATTTGCATTGCAAAAGTTAAAGGAATTCCAAATCACTAAGCAAGAAATGGACAATCAAGAAAAGGAAATCAAGCAAGCAATTCAAAAGGCAATGGAAGAACACGGCATCAAGTCATTTGAAAATGAAGATGTCAAAATCTCTTATGTTGCACCTACACAGCGTGTTTCCGTTGATACAGCCAAGATGAAAGAAGAGGGCATTTATGACTTCTATACAAAGGCTAGTGAAGTCAAAGCAAGTGTCCGACTCACCTATAAATGATTGAATTTATACCTGATTATCACGTGTATTTAGTGGGCGGAATTATTACACCGTCCGTTACACAGATAATTAGAGGACTTATGGGGGATATGTACTCAAATATCCCTCAATATATCCTCAATGCTAAAGCAGATTACGGAAACGCCGTCCATGACCTAATAGAACGCTATTCATTGGGTGAAAACGTGGACGGACGATACAATACTCATTCTTACGAAAGCATAGCCTTAAAACGCTTTAAAACGCTTCAGGAAGAGAATGACATCAACATACACGCATGCGAACAGCCTATGGTTTATTACCACGAGGGAAACCCGTTGTATTGCGGCACTTACGACATGATTGGAACGGTGGACGGCAAACATGCAATCATAGACATTAAAACAACATATCAATATCACCCGTTATATCTAAGTTACCAGCTAACGCTATACAAAATGGCGTATGAACAAATGACAGGCGAAAAGATAGAAAAAGCCTATTGCGTATGGCTTCCTAAGAAAGACTTAGGACAGTTGTATGAAGTTGAATTGCTGGACGAAAAGGAACTCTTAAAGGTGGTGACAGACAGTGAAACAACGTACTGATAGCATTCTTCAGACAGAAAAGAAATGCTTTATCACTGGATCATACAACGTATGTTTACATCATTGCATTTGTGGAACAGCAAATCGCAAGAAGTGTGATGAATGGGGACTTTGGGTATGGCTCAATCCTGAAGTACACAATGCATTACATACAACAAAGCCGTCATTGCGCTATGCATTACAAAGGAAAGCGCAAGAAGCATTTGAAAAGTTGTATGGACACGAAAAATTTATGGAGGTATTTCATAAAAATTACCTATGAATAAAGACTATGACATGTGGCTAGAAATAGAAAAACTAGCCAATACATTAAACGCTACAATCGAGGATTTTTATAAAGCTGGAATTGAGTTAGCAAATAGTGAAGCCAACTATCAAATCAAATTACGCGCTCAGGCGCTCATAGAACGCGCACAGGGCGTGCCAGTAACCATGATAAGTACTTTTATCAAGGGACATGCTGAAGTCGCTGAATTGCGCCAAAAACGCGATATATGCGAAAGCCGATACAAAATGCTGGAAAACAAAATCAATTCAATCAAGTTACAAATGCGAGTGCTAGATGCACAGGCAAGCAGAGAGTGGACTAAAAATGACTGAATACGTCAAAAAATTTGAAGTCCTGAAGATTATTCAGGAAGCAATGAAAAAGTGTTCTCATACACACTTGGCTACATTGCAACTGTTAGAAAAAGAATTGATGAACATGCAACCAGTAAGGTTGGGTGAAGCCGTTACAGCGCTTGAGCGTACATACTTTGGAATGGTACAAACTAACGAAAATTTACAGCGAAAAATGACTTACAAAATGGACGATTATACAGATAATTGTAATCTAAAAGAAAAGAGGAAATTCAGACATGATAAATAATGTTGTTCTAGTCGGAAGACTAACAAAAGATGTTGAAATTAGAAAAACACAAAGCGGACTATCCGTTGCATCATTCACTGTTGCATGTGATAGACGATTATCACAGGAACAAAGAAACAATAACGAACAATCAGCGGACTTCATCAGTTGTGTTGCGTGGCGTGGAAGTGCTGACTTTCTAGGCAGCTATGCGCATAAAGGCGACACGGTAGGCGTTGAGGGACGAATTCAGACACGCAGCTATGATCGTGACGGGCAAAAGGTTTATGTTACTGAAATTGTTGCTAATAGTGTAAGTATTCTTCATAGCAACCAGCCAAGACAAGCACAGGCACAAACTCAGCCACAGCAACAGACACAGAATGAAACTACACAAGCAAATGATCCAATGGAAGACTATCTAAACGGATATGAAATAAATTCTGATGAATTGCCATTCTAGGTGAACGTATGGCAGAAAGAAAATACTACTGGATCAAGTTAAAAAAAGACTTCATGAATAGTGATGCCGTTGATTTCTTGATGTCACAGAAAAACGGCGCTGAATATGTTGTTCTCTATCAAATGCTATGTCTAATGACAGTTAAGACAAATGGCAAGCTGGAAAGACAACTAAATGAAGTTATCATTCCATACGATGCAGAAAAAATACAACGTGACACAAAGTATTTCAACATCGACACAGTAAGAAATGCTTTACAACTTTATATTCACTTAGGACTTATTTACAAAGACGATAACGGCTGTTTAAGTATTGCTAACTATGACAATCTAGTTGGAAGTGAAAGTGGCTCAGCAGAACGTGTAAGACGCTTTAGAAATTCAAAAGCGTTACATTGTAACGGTGATGTAACAGATATGAAACGAATTAGTAACGAACTAAGTAACACAGATATAGATATAGATAAAGAGATAGATATAGATACAGATAAAGAAGTAATAAATACTAATATATCGTGCAATTTAGAAGTCGATAAAAACGGTTCTTACACAGCAAAAAATAACACTGGTATACCAGTTGGTATACCAACGGTATCCACAGGTAAGGTTAGGTTAGGTAAGGATAGTATAGGTAAGGATATAAATACTATATCGTGCAACGAAAATTCAGAAATTGAAGTTTTAGATCAAAAAGAAATGTGGTTTGAGAGTTTTTGGGAAATTTATCCTAAGCATCAAGACAAGAAAAAGGCAAAGCAGAAATTCTTAAAAGCATGCACTAATGAAAAGGAATACAAAGCAATCATGGACGGACTCAGAAACGTACTTCCTGTATGGGCTAAGAAAGACACTAAGTATATCCCGATGCCAACAACATGGCTAAATGGTGAACGTTGGAATGATGAAGTAAATGTGAATTTGTATGAGTTACCGTTCTAATGCAAGAAGCACAAATTAAAGATTTGCTGAAGACTTTAAGAAGTCGATTTCCTGAATATTATGCACGAAAAGAAAAAGAAGAAATCATAGATATTTATAACTCATTTGTGTTCGCACTGAGTGATGTTGAACAATTAGCCGTGGTGGGTGCTTTAAAAGACTATCTAAGAAACGATAGAACGGGCTATCCACCAACGGCAGCTCAACTAAGAACAAAGGCAAAAGCAATGCCTGAGTACATGTGGGCGCAGATGTTAGAAGAAAAACAGCAACCACTAGCAATAGCTGAAACACAGAAAACAAGAAGAGAAATATTGCTAGATTGCGCTGTAATCATCGCTACACATGATGTTGATACAAAAGAAGAATTGATTAAGTGGTGGAATGAATATGCTGATAACACACCACTAACAGATGAAGAAATAGAGAAAGTGTGGAACAGAGTACATGAGAACGAAACAGCAGAAAATAGAGTTATTTAACGATAGCTTTCAAAATTACAAACGCTATCAAATCCCAAAGGCACAATTGGTTATTGCTGATATTCCGTATAACTTGGCTGAAAATGCATATGCAAGTAGTCCATCTTGGTATGTGGGGGGGGACAACAAGAACGGTGAAAGCAAGAAAGCAAAATCAGCATTCTTTGATACAGACGGTTATTTCAGAATTCCTGAATACATGCACTTTTGCTCAAAGATGCTAATTAAAGAGCCGAAAGAAGCAGGAAAAGCGCCAGCAATGATCGTGTTCTGTGCCTTTGAGCAGATGCAACAAATCATTGAGTATGGGAAGAAATATGGATTTATGAAAAGCTACCCGCTTGTGTTTGTTAAAAACTATTCAGGACAAGTGCTAAAAGCAAATATGAAGATAGTCGGTGCTACTGAGTATGCGGTTGTTTTATATCGTGATAAATTGCCAAAATTTAATAACAACAATCGCATGATATTCAACTGGTTTAAGTGGGAAAGAGATACAACAACACCGAAGATACACCCTACACAGAAACCAGTACAGTTATTGAAGCAACTAATAGAAATATTTACAGACGAGGGCGATGTCGTGATAGACCCATGCGCTGGTAGTGGTTCAACACTAAGAGCATGTGCTGAAATAAATAGATCTTGTTACGGCTTTGAAATTAAGAAAGACTATTACAAATTAGCAAAGCAGAAAATTTTAAAAGATGTACAGCAAAGTTTGATTTTGTAAGAGGAAAGGATAAGAAAAACTTATGAAGAACAAAGAAAAATATGATTTAAGAGATATTTCATACAATCTTGAAGTGGATAGGGGTGAATATGATTTTGTTATTTATTACACTTCTATGGAAATTTATAGAGAGTTTTTTAGCGGTTCTATTTCAACATGCAGTGCTTTCACAAAATGGTTAGAAGAAGAATATAAGCCTAACATTCTTGAAGAAAAGGAAAAGGAATACTTGGCGGCGGTTATCAAGCCGTTTAGAGATAGAGTTGAATGTGTTAAAAAAATAGTTCATAAAAGAGAATTTTTAAAAATTTTCTTGGAAGATGAATCTATTGCATTTCCATACTTTGAAAAAGGCACAATGTATAAAGGAATGGAAGCGTACAAGGAATACACCTTAGAGGACTTAGGACTATGAAGAATAAAGAAAAATATTCTTTGAATAAGTTGATAGTATCTGTCACATACGAAATTGTGGGTATTGCAAGCATAAAAATTTATCATGGTATAAAGCGTGTTTACTACAAAAGTTACGATGTTGAAGAATTTGCTTTACGGTGGATAACCGACTTTATTAAGTGGTTAGAAAAAGATGATGGAAAAGAATATAAACCACAAATTCTTACAGATAAAGAAAAGGCTTATCTATCCGCAATAATAAAGCCGTTTGGGAATAAAAAGATAATGATTGGGAGATTGCGTCATTTATTCGGTGAAGAAGAATATATATGGATTGACATTGATGGATACCACTTTACATTGCCCCACTTTAAAAAAGGCGAAATGTATAAAGGTATGGAATTAAATAAGTTTTATCCATCGGAGGAACTAGGATTATGAGTTACAGAAAGTCATTAAGTTATATTGCACGCCAGCTGAAGAACCCAAACGACAGCAACGCCTTTAAGGACATGGAAGAATTAGTGGAACGAGCTACACCAAAGCAAGTGAAAAACAGAACGGCAATCATGTCTTACAACAAAACACACATTCTAAACCACACGGGCTATTGCCCAGTGTGTGATAAAGCCGTATCACATAGCGCATTTGTGGCAAAAGACGGCGTGTTTTGTGACGATTGCGGGCAAGCGCTAGATTGGGGGAAATGATGAGCAAATATACAGAAGCGTTATCAAGCATTTACTTCACCATGCATAATCGAGTAAAGCCTAAAACATTAGGACATTGTGAAGATAAAAATCTTGAAGTGTTAGAAGAACTTGTGGAATATTCTACACCGAAGAAACCAAAAAATTGGACAGTAAGGTATAGAGGAATTGAATTTAATTGTCCAGTTTGCAACAGATTATACACTGAACGAGTTAATTTCTGCTCGAGCTGCGGACAGGCAATAGATTGGGGGAAGCGATGAAACCTGAAATATTAAAAAAAGCAATTCAATTGCAAAAAGAAATAGACGAATTAGAAGAAATTAGAGCCTATGGAATTGGATTGCTTGTAAAACACATATTATCTGGGAAATATACGGAGTACAGAAGTGGGTGGTTTGGTAGTGCGCATGAAATTCCATCATTTTTACAGTACCGAATACACGAAGTAATCACCGATGAACTAGAAGCAAGAAAAATCATGCTTGCAGATTTGGGAGAAGAATAATGGAGAAATTAAAAACAGAAAATAGAAAATGCCTATTCAAAAAAGAAGTATATACATTTCATGGTTTTTACCAGGAAAGCAATGTAATTCCTCCATCACCATTAGTGGGTGGACATGGTGGCGGTGTAATCGCCTATCCAGTTGCAATTATCGAAGACACAAAAGGCAATGTGACGGAAGCTGAAGCAATATCTATTAAATTTGTCGAGGTTAAGGATTGTGAGGAATAGGAAGCCTATATGATAACAAAAGAGAAATTTCAGTACACAGACGGCAAAATGAAAGGCTTCAGGCACACTATCGCAATGATCTTGCAACTAGGCGATAGATTGGAAGAGCTGGCAAGCATACTTTCAGGGAACACGCTAAAATCACCGTCTATCAAATCACCTGAAGAAGCAAAGTATCAAAGCGGCACGAGGATATTCCACGATAACCTAATAGCGCTATCTGCTGAAGAAGTGGAAACACGCAAAGAATACGATAGATACGAGCGTGAATATAAAGACTATGCTACATTCTTTCGGAAGTTAGACGATAGCGAAATAGAAATCTTACGCCTTAGATACGAAAACGGGTTCGATTATGTCACGATAGCAAAAATCTTATATACATCTCATGGATATGTTTATAAAAAGATTTGCCAAATTTTAGATAAATGGTGATTTGTGGAAATCGCCACGCTAAAATGATGTTATAATGGCAATAGGCAAAAACCATGAGAAAAATTTCATGGTTTTTTCTGTATAGACTGGGAGATAACTTTCTTCATTTGTTTTCCAAAAAATAACCTCATGTACTCATAAAATCTCCTTTTGCTTTCTTCCAGTCTATTACTTAGAAAGGGACACAATGGAATTTGTTAAAGTCAAGATAAGCGACATATTACCAGCTGAATACAATCCAAGAAAAGAATTGAAGCCTGATGATGAAGAATTTATCAAGATTAGCAATTCCATTGATGAATTTGGATATAGCGAGCCGATTATTGTCAATAAAGACATGACAATTATCGGTGGACATCAGCGCTTGAACGTACTGAAGTACAAAGGCGTTGAAGAAATCGAAGTGGTGAAGTTGGATTTGCCAAAAGCAAAAGAAAAAGCATTGAACATAGCCTTGAATAAAATCACGGGTTACTGGGATATGGACAGATTGACTGATTTATTGCTTGATTTAGGCAATGAGGGCTATGATCTAGAACTAACAGGATTTGACATGGACGAGATAGGCGGTTTATTCAGCGAACCTGAAGAAAAAGAAAACGCTAGAATGAACACGGTAAACCATTACAACCTACAAATCTATGATGAAACGGAAACAGACGGTTTCTATCAGATGCCAGTAATCAAAAATGACGGATTTATTCCAAGCGATTTGATTGGATTTAACTATGCAATGACTAGCAAGAATAAAAACGTGGGTATTCATTGCTTTGTTGATGACTACCAGTTTGAAAGGCTATGGAATAGACCTGACGAGTACGTGGACATGCTAAGCGAGTATGAATGCGTATTAAGCCCTGATTTTAGCCTATACATGAATATGCCTATGGCTATGAAGGTTTGGAATGTGTACCGTTCACGCTTATTAGGGCAATACTGGCAAAGCAAAGGCATCAAGGTGATACCTACAATCAGCTGGGCGGAAGAAGACACATTCACATTCTGTTTTGACGGAATACCTGAAAAGTCTATCGTTGCTATCAGCACAATAGGCGTTAAAAGGGAAGATGAAGCATTTGAGGTATGGAAAAACGGCGTTGATGCAATGATACAGAAGATCAAGCCTGAAACAATACTTGTATATGGTGGACAAGTGGAATATGATTATGGCGAAAATATAAAGGTGATTTATTTTGATAATAAAGTCACAGAAAGGTTGAAGAAAAATGGAAAGAAGTAAATTTATAGATAATCTTGAAATAACTGGTAAATACTTTCTAAAAGACGGAAAGCACGAAATCGAAGTATATACAGAATGCGTGCTAGGAATTGACGGGAAGAGAAGAAAATACAAGTCCTATGATGAATTGTTTGATGTAAAGATTGATAACGTGACAGTCGGTGAATTAGTCGATAAGTTGAAGCATTATGATCAATCTTTCAAGTATCACATACCAGTTATGTTTTTTAACGAAAAAGGGGAAGAAGTTGAATAATCAAAAAGGCGCTTAAAAGGCGCTTTTTATTTTTATGGAGGAAAAGAAAAAATGGGCGGACGTGGCGCAAAAATAGTAATTGGAACAAATGCAGGCGGTGGAGGTTCTAGAAATGGAAACGCAGATGATAGAGAACTTGCAGCGCGTGTGAATAGACTCTACAAAGGGAATAAGCAATCTATCGACAACATGCGTATGAATTTTAGAAACGAAGTTATAAACGATAACATAGAACACATGATCGCTGTCGATAGTGACGGATTTGCACATGTTATGCGCCGTGGTGATAGCGGTTCTGTCGGCATACGTAATGAAGAAGTTGCTGGCAAGTTTGTTTTTCATAATCACCCTGATAGAGCGAATGGCGATAGCGGCGGCACATTCTCACGTGCAGACTTGGCTGTAACAGCAGAAAATGACTCACTTGGAATTGGTGCATCAGAAAGAAAAGGCGATTGGATTTTTGCAAAAACAAAGAACTTCAAACCAAAGGAATTTGTGAAGGGGTTACAAAAATCACCAGTGACAAATACTGTTATTGTTGTCGGCAATGAAACAAGCGCGCAGGCATACGAAAGAACACAAAAGCAAACAATGAATTGGCTAAGAGCAAACCAAAAGCGCTATGGTTATAAATTCACTTTCAAAGAAGATAAGAGTTTGGGCGCTGGTGCTGTTCCGCTTAGTGTTCTAGTCAATAGAAGAAATAGAAAGTAAGTGATGAATAAATGGGCGGAAGAGGTGCTAATGTAACAATAGCAAGTAAGGCAACAAGCGAGCCTACAACATCAAAGTTAATCACAGCGGCTGGTGAAGAACCAAAGAAGAAAAAGAACTCACTAAGCGAGATGTTTAAGAAGCGCAAAGCAAAAGACATTGAATTCTTTTTCGGTGATACAGAATGGCGCTCAAATAAATACTTCAAGTTTGATCACGTGAAAGATAATGACAACATCATTCTAGTAACAAACAATATCAAGGCAATCAAAGGAAACTTTGTGATGATTGTTGATAATGATAAAGCCGTGTACTTAAAAGATTGGCAAGTAAAGCCAGTACATAGTTTTAGCGAGGGAATGTATGGCTGGGCGGTGAAGTTAAATAGAAAGTATTTCAAGCCGTACACATTCAAAAATCCATTTAATGACTATTCATTTGATAAACAAGATACATTTGATAGTCTTCTAAAGACAGCAAAGAAGCAAGATAAGACATATATTGCACTGGATAAAGACCAGTCATACACAAAGATGAGTTTTTTAAATGGTTACAGGTACTAAGCATATAAGCCCGTGCCACAAGTGCAGATTTCAAAACAGATGCACAAAAGGGCGCAATTGCAAAGAATACAAGAAGTGGCTAAAAGACTTCAAAAGAAGCAAATAGAAAGGACGGGCGAGAAATGGCGAATAAGAGCCAAAAGGGGAAAAATGATAAAGACATCAAGGAAACCAAAAAGACGGCTAAAACGAGCCAAAACAAGCCCAAAACGTCAAAAAATAAGGGACACGATAACCTAATTCCAGTTACAAAGAGAAGCAAGGAAGAAGCAAGGGCTATCAGCCGCAATGGTGGCATCAAGTCAGGACAGACAAGAAAACGCAAGAAAGAACTAAGGGAAACATTTAAAGCGTTGCTATCTTTACCACCAACACAGCGTGACAAAGAAGCAGTATCAAAGGCGCTAGGCGTTGAGCCTGAAGTTATAGAAACACAGGAAACCATATTGGCTGTTGCGATGATGTCGCAAGCCCGAAAGGGCAACGTCAAGGCGTTTGAAGCCGTGAATAGAATAGTAAACGGGGAAAGCCTTACAGATAAAGAAGACATCAAGATAAGACGTGCAGAGTTAAAGATGAAGCAAGAAAAGCACGCTATTGAGATGGAACAGTACGAAGCAGAACACAAGAAGAAAGACGGTACAGCATATAAGGGTATTCCAGCCCTATGCATAGCGCCGTCTTTTTCTCAATTCTTATGGGACGTACACAATCATAGTGTGCATGAATTTATCCAAAAGGGCGGACGTGGTAGCACGAAATCGTCATGTATCGCATTAGCAATCATTGATCTAATGATGCAAGACGATAATTACAATGCTTTAGTCATGCGCCAAGTATCAAACACAATCAAAGACTCAGTATATAACCAGCTTAAATGGGCTATTGATAAGCTGGAATTAGACAGCGAATTCAAATGTACGAAATCCCCTATGGAAATCACACGCACAGCAACGGGACAGAAAATATTTTTCCGTGGTGCTGACGACCCTTTGAAGATTAAGTCAATCAAAGCGGAAAAGGGCTATATCGCTATTGTTTGGTTTGAAGAATTAGACCAATTCTATGGAAGTGAAACAGTCAGAAACATAGAACAGTCAGCCGTACGTGGTGGTGATAAAGCGTGGATATTTAAGTCATTCAACCCACCAAAAACAGCTAATAACTGGGCTAATGAATATGTACTCTTACAAAAAGACGGAATGAAAGTCTATCATTCCACGTATCAGACAGTGCCAAGCGAATGGCTAGGTAAAAACTGGCTAGATGAAGCGGAAGCATTAAAAGAGATAAACCCTAAGGCTTACGAAAACGAGTATCTAGGGGAAGTAAACGGCACTGGCGGAAATGTATTTGAAAACGTGACTATCAGAGAAATCACAGATGAAGAGATAAACAACTTCAACTATACATACAACGGTTTGGACTGGGGATGGTTTCCTGACCCACTTAACTTCACACGTTGTTGCTATGACAGCGCACATATGACTTTATACATTTACGCTGAATTCAGGGCTAATAAGATGCCTAATGAAGACGTGGCTGAAGTGTTGAAGAATGAATTCAAGATTGGTGATGAAATCGTGACATGTGATAGCGCAGAAAATAAGTCTATTGCTGACTTGCGAGCGTTTGGTATTTCAGCAAGAGGTGCAGAAAAGGGCGCTGGTAGTGTGGCGTATTCTATGAAGTGGTTATCTTCACTAAAAGAAATCGTGATAGACAGCAAGCGATGCCCTAATGCAGCTATGGAATTCACACACTATGAATACATGCGTGATAAAGACGGGCAAGTGGTAAGCGGCTATCCTGATAAGGATAACCATAGCATAGACAGCGTAAGGTACGCATTAAACCCTGTTTGGAAGAAGAAAGGGCAATGATGAACATACTTAGAAAGATTATAGATTTTATCAAGGGGGTATATGAAAAAATGTTTGGAAACACACAACTTGAAAAACTAACTGGCAAGCGTGTAATTCTATCCCAACCAATGATTGAACGATTGGAGCTGTGGGACAAGATGCTATGCGGGAAAGCGCCGTGGACAGACGAAACAGAAAACTATTCAGGCGTTAAAAGTCTAGGGCTTGAGGGCGCTGTATGTTCTGAATTTGCTAATGTTACGCTGTCAGAAATGGAAACAAGTTTGGACAATGACAAGTTGAATGAACTTTACCAAAAGGCGCTAAGAAACTTCAATGAACACTTTCAAACGGGCTTGGGCTTAGGTTCTATGGTTATCAAGCCTATTGGAAACACTGGAAACGTTGAATACATTCCAGCTGATAGAATTATCCCCTTTGAATTTGGCGATGACGGAAGCCTTAGAAAAGTTGCTTTTATTCAGGTAAAGGAAGTTAGCGACAAAGAGAAATATTACCGTTTGGAATTCCATGAATTAACACCTGATGGCTTACGTATTCAAAACAAGGCTTATAAAGGCGTAAATGGCGAGATTGGAAATCAAGTGCCTTTAACTTCTATTGAAGAATGGGCGCAGCTATACGAAGACATTCTCTATCAGGGTATGGATCGCATGGACTTTGGTTATTATAGAAATCCACTTCCTAATCGAATTGATAAGAGCAAAAACGGCGTTTCTATTTTTGAAAAGGCTATTGAGCAAATCAAGAAAGCAGACCAGCAATTCGGGCGTTTGGATTGGGAATATGCAAGCGGCGAACGCTTTATCTTTGCTGATTATACAGCCGTCAAGAAGAAGCAAGACGGCTCATTCAGCATGCCAAAAAGCAAAGAACGCTTACTCATTCCATACGATGCTGATACAACAAATGGTGATAAGACATTGGACGAATTCAGCCCAACGATGCGTGATGCTTCATACATTGCGGGATTGAATGAATATAAGCGACTGGTAGAGTTTAATTGTTGCTTGGCTTATGGTGATTTATCTAAGAACGAAAGCGTGGAAAAGACAGCAAAGGAAATCAAGGCGAGCGAAAACCGCAAATATAACATGGTAAACGCTATCCAAATGAATTTGAAATCATGCTTGGAAGACTTGGCACATGCTATCGCATTCTATCAAGCCATGTTCACAGTTGATTTTGGCTTTAATTGCACATTCCATGACTCAATCAAGACCGATGAAGAAACGGAACGCGCACAAGACCGCATAGACGTTGCAAGTGGCTTCATGTCACCTGTTGAATATCGTATGAAGTGGTACGGCGAAGACGAAGCAACAGCCATGAGCAAGATTGCAGAAATCAGGGGAACAATCACAGAGGGTGAACAGCCTTAATGTTTAGCGAAGAAGACCTTAAGAAAGTACCTGAATTTCTAGCGCAATCAATGCAACGGCTGGAAAGCGAGATACTTGCGGACATTATCCGCAGAATTGAACAAGCTGGACACATTACACGTACAGCGGATTATGAACTATACCGCTTGTCACAGTTGAATGGTTTTAATAAAGACTATCGGAAACTGATACAGCAAGCCTTAGAACTATCAGACGAGCAAATGAAAGAGCTGTATGATCGTTTGATTGCTGACGGGTACGCACGTGATGAAGCGCTTTATAAAGGCGTTGGCGTGGACTTTGTACCGTTATCAGAGAATGCAGAACTATTGCAACTAATGGAAGCCGTGCAGAAACAAACGCTATCAGACATTAGCAACATAACCAACGCATTAGGCTTTACGGTGGACGGGCAATTTAAGAGCGTACAGGGCTATTATGGTGAACTGTTGAATAAAATCTTGATAGAAGTATCAACGGGCGCATTTGACTATAATACAGCGCTAAAAAAGACCGTAAATGAATTGACGGCTAGTGGTGTACGATACATCGAATATGAAAGCGGAAGACATGATCGCATAGATGTTGCTGTAAGACGTGCTGTTATGACTGGAATGCGACAAGTAACAGCAAAGATTGAAGATGATAACGCTGAGAAACTACACACAGAGTTATTTGAAGTATCAGCACACCCAACGGCTAGACCGTCACATGCATTATGGCAAGGCAAGATATACACAAAACAGCAACTAATAGACATTTGCGGACTGGGTGAAGCTGGTGGATTGTGTGGTGTGAACTGTTATCACCATTACATGCCATTTGTGAGTGGTTTTAGCGAGCGAAGATACACGGACGAGGAATTATCCAAACTGTACCAAAGAACGCTAGAAACGCACGAATACGGCGGCAAGGAATACACTCTATACGAAGCAACGCAACGCATGCGCACATTAGAAAGACGAATGCGTGTTCAGGACGAACGAATAGCACTGTTGAAAAGAGGTAATGCTGATAAAGCGGATATAACGATTATGAAGAACCGCAGAACAGCAACATATAACGACTATAAAGAATTTGCGAAAGCAATGGGCTTGCCTGAAGAAATGGCAAGGGTATTCACGAAAGAGAACTAAAGCGCTATATGCGCTTTTTTCTATTGGCAACTATGCCTTAAATAGCAACTCTTTAGCAGATTGGCGACCTGCTTTAACAACGCCTAACAGGAGGAAGAAATGAAAAAAGAAGAATTGCAAAAGTTGGGACTAACTGACGAACAAATCAATGAAGTTTTCAAAATGAACGGACAAGACGTAAACAGTGCAAAGGGAGAATTAGAAAACGTTAAGAAAGAATTAGAAGACTATAAAGCACAGTTTACAAGCACACAAGCGGAACTTAAGAAGTTGCAAGAGTTAAAGCCTGAAGAACTTTCTAAGCAGGTAAGTGATCTAAACGAAAAACTAGCATCACAGAAAGCGGACTTTGAAAAGCAAATCGCAGATAGAAACTTCAATGATTTATTAGCAAAGACAGTCACAACAGCTGGAGGACGTGAAGCAAAAGCAATCATGCCATTCTTGGACATCGAAGCGTTAAAGGCTTCCAAGAACCAAGAAGCAGACATCAAGAGCGCTATTGAAGCGGTAAAGGGTGAGCATGACTATCTATTTGCATCTACTGAACCAGTGAAGAACGCTGTTTCAAGTACAGCAAGCAATGCAAATGCAAGCAATACAGCGCTTGATTTTGCAAAATCCGTAATGGGAATTAAAGAAAAATAGGAGGGCTTAGAAAATGCCAAACAACATTCAACTATTCAAGAATTACATCGACCTTTTAGACACAGTCTATAAGCAAGCATCACTCACAGCCGTATTAGACAGCGATACAAGTCTTTTACAAATGACAGCAAATGGTAAGGAATTCTTAATTCCAAAAATGGAAATGGACGGATTAGGTGAGTACAGCCGTACAAATGGCTACCCTATGGGTTCAGTAACATTAGACTTTGAAACAAAAGCGCCTAACTTTGACCGTGCGCGTGTGTTCCAAGTTGATAAAATGGACGACATCGAAACAGCAAAGATTGCTTTCGGACGTTTAGCATCTGAATTTATCAGAACAAAGGCAGTACCTGAAATTGATGCAACACGTTTTGCAACATATTGCGCTAAGGGAACACCAGTTGTTAGCGCAGCATTAGCAACAGGTGAAGCATGGCTCAAGGCTATTTCCACAGCCGTTGCAGCTATGGACGATGCCGAAGTACCAGCCGAGGGACGTATCCTTTACATCACACCAACCGGCTTACGTGCTATTCAGGACTTAGACACAACAAAATCCCGTGAAGTATTAGCATCATTCACAGCCATTGTGAAAGTACCACAAGCGCGTTTCTATACAGCAATCAAGTCATTATCAGGCAAGACTGGCGAAGAAAAGGGCGGCTTTGAAAAGGCTACAACTGGCAAGGAATTAAACTTCCAAATCGTACACCCAAGCGCACTAATGCAGGTTGCCAAGGATATTGTCAATAAGATTATTGACCCTGAAACAAATCAGGACGGCGACTGGTGGAAATTCTTCTTCCACTTGTACGGTATCAACGAAGTATACGAGAACAAGAAGTCAGGCATCTACTCTCACTCTAAGGCTTAATGGCTAAAATCACAGGCGTAATCTTTATCGGCGATGAGCAAATCACCTATATTGGTGACATGCCCGCCGATATTGATGCGGAATTAAAAGAAGCGGAAGAAAAGAAGCCGAACCGTACAGAAAAGAAACCAAAAGAAAAGAAGTAAAAAGGAGGGTGCATGATTTTTGCTGATTATCAGTTTTACAAGGAACAATACCTATTAGGAAAAAGCCCTTTGATACCTGAAAACGAATTCAAGTTTTACGCTAACAAAGCCAGTAATGAGATACTGAACAGAATTAAGTTTGACTTTGACGGTGAACCGATTGAAGAAATGAAGCAGGCTATGTGTGAATTGGCGGAGGTACAATTCAGCCAGTCAAATAGCAATTCTGCAAGTGTCCCGTTAGGCGTTGCAAGCGAGAAAGTTGGGGAATATTCAGTCACTTATAAAGGCAATTCAAACATTGAAATCGAGCGTGATTATACGTTGAAAGTGACAAGTGTTCTCAAAAAGTGGTTAGGTAAAACGGGCTATCTTTACAGGGGTATATGATCATGTACGCAAATACATCATGTACCCTTTATTTACAAAAGAACGGTTATAAAAAAATCTTGATTGATAAATGCTTCTTGACAGATACAAGCATAGCAAGCATGAGCAAACAAGGGCGCACGTATGAAGAAAGCGCTATGTGCATGTTTAGAGGACACACAGACTTACAGTTTACTAAGGGGAAAGACTTATTGATTGAGGGTGCATGTGAGATTGAAATAGATAGCACAGATGCACGCAAGCAATCTGAAAGCATGGATAAACTGGTAAAAGCTGGTGCATTTACTATCATGCGTGCTGACTACAAAAAGTACGGCACACAGTCTATGCAACATTGGGAACTATCATGCAAATAGTTGGCAAGATACACTTCAAAGAAGTTGAGCAGCTGTTAGTAGAGCATGGACTCAATGACGGTGGCGAGGTTCAGAAATTTATAGACAATGAAGTGATGCGCCAATCATTACCATACATGCCTAACATGAATGGCGTGTTACAAAATGCAATGATGTCACAAACGGTTATCGGTTCAGGGCAGATAAGGCAGAATACACCTTATGCACGCTATCAGTATTATGGCGTGCTTTTCGTTGACCCAATCACCTTAAAGGGTTCATTCTATGATGCCCGTACAGGTAGACATTGGAGTCGCAAGGGCGTTGCTAAAATACCCGACCCAAACGGTAGAACATTGAACTATAACACTTCAAAAAATGCATTAGCTGGTTCTCATTGGTTCGATAGAGCAATGAAGGACCACGGCGAAAGCATAGGGCGTGCCGCCGCTAGATTAGCGAAAGGTAGGTTTGTCAAATGAATGTCATTGAAACAATTAAGAAGATTTTAACCGACTGTCCTTTAATGGACGAATTTAACAACAATATTCACATTGACTATATGTCACTTGGTGACGTAAAGGAAATGGACACGGGCGTATATCCACTAGGTACATCGCTAGTAAGCGGGGATATATTAGGCAATAAGAAATACCATATCAATTTCAGCGTATTTGCTGATAGAAAAGCATATGAAGATTATGATCGCTTGAACAATAGCGGCTTTCTTCTATCGCTTACTTATTACCTGAACCAGCTTAAAGACATTGCGATAACTGAAAACGTAAACGGTGAAGAAAAGAACGGCGTTATAACTAAGATTAGCGCTGGAAATGGCTTACTGTTTAGCGTTCCAAGTGGGGATATAAATGACGGCGTGACGTATCAAATCCAAATCGGTGTGAATTACACAATATACAAATAAAAGGAGGGCTTAGAAAATGCCAGAACCAGCAAAGACAGTAGAAACAGGAACTATTGGGCGTGAATTCTTGGTGCATTACATCAATGCTACACCAAAGGCAGCAACAACCAACTATGTGCGCATTGGAAACGATTTAGAAGAATACAAAATCAATCTCAATGCGGAAGTAACAAAAAAGAGAAACATCTTAGGCGAAAACTCTATCAAGATTTCTTCTTATGATGCTTCCAGCTCAGTTGATACATTCTATGCAGAAAAGGGGAATGCTTTATACACATTCTTACAGGACATCGTGGACAACCGCAAGAAGTTGGACGAGGTTAAGACAACAGCATTGGAAGTGCATACATGGGACGGAACAACTGGCGCATATGTTGCGTATGAAGAAGAAGTCTATTTGGAAGTCAAAGACTATGGCGGAAAGTATGACGGCTACCAAATTCCTTTTGACGTACACTATACAGGCAAGCGTAAAAAGGGCAAGTTTAACGAAACCACAAACAAATTCACCGCTGACTAACTGTTGGGGCGGTAGCGAAAGCGCCGCCTTTTTTTATTTTAAGAAAGGAAACCAAACAATATGGCTATGAACATTAATTTTGATGACGGTATTCAAGAAATAACTATCAACAATGATAAAAATAGAATTTTACGCGTAAATGTACGTGATATTGGAATTTTAGATCGTGTTCAGCGTGTCGCTGACAACTTCCAAGAAAAAATCAAAACATTAGGTGAAGAACTAACAATCACAAGTGACGGTGAAGCAGCTGTCCCTGAAATTGCTGAAGCCGTACGCAGAATGAACCAAGAAATGCGCACAGAGTTTGACAGCATTTTCTATGACGGCGCAAGTGAAATTGTATTTGGAAAACAGAACCCTTTATCCATGAGTAACGGGAACACTATTTTCAATAACTTTATGACGGCTTTCGCTGAGTACATTAAGCCATTTATCGAAAAAGAAACTAAGACGATGCAAAAGAACATCGAAAAGTACCGCAAGGCATATAAGAAGAAATGATAGGGCAATTACCAACTAGCATCACGGTAAATGGTAAAGAAATAGCAATCAATACGGACTTTCGCACAGCATTGATCGTGCTAGTTGCATGCAATGACGTTGAACTCTCAGACAGAGAAAAGGTTTATGTCATGGTTGATGCGCTTGTTGGCTTTGAAAACTTGGCACAGGAAGACGTGGAAGAAGCAATCAAGCAATGTTCATGGTTTATGGACGGCGGCAAGGACTATTCCAAAGCAAAGAACAAGCCCAAACTAATGGATTGGGAACAGGACGAGCAAATTATCTTCAGTGCCATAAATCGTGTAGCAGGTAAGGAAGTACGTACAGAGTCATATTTGCATTGGTGGTCTTTCTTAGGATATTTCAACGAAATTCAAGAGGGACTGTTTTCTAATATCCTGAATATTAGACAGAAAAAAGCAAAACATAAACAGCTGGAAAAGTGGGAACAGGACTTTTATAAAGAAAATCAAGATTTAATCGAATTTAAGACTGTTTATACAGAAAAAGAAAAAGAAGAAATGCGCAAGTTGAACGAGCGCTTTAAATAGAAAGGGGGTTTTTAATGTCAGACGGTGGAATTGTATTTGATACAAAAATAGACACATCAGAATTCAAAAAAGGTGCGGCAGAACTAAAGGCTGAATTGCGAGATTTACAATCGCAACTTAAGACAGCAGAAAGTAACTCAAGATCACTGTATAAAGCATGGGAAAAGGGAAACTTCAAAGATAATAAGTTGAAGCAAGCGCTATCTGAAGCGGACGGCGAAGCATCAAGATTGAGAAATAGTATTGAAGACGTTAAAACACAGTTGGCTACAATGCCTAAGACTTCAATTAAAGATGCTTTACCACAGCAAGCGCCTAAATTCTCATTAAAAGGCGCAATCGGCAACGCTGGCGCATCGCTTGGGAAAGTTACTAATGCGATAAGTGGTGGCGTGATAAACGCAACAAAAGCACTGTTTGGATTTAACCAAGAACAAGGCAAAACAAATGCATTTGCTAATTCATTAGGCAAGTCCATTTTCTCATTAGGGAACATGTTCAAGTTGTTAGCGTTAAGAATGGCAATGCGACAAGTGCTATCAGGCATCACGCAAGGCTTTGGGCATGCTGTTGAATATTCTGAAGCATTAAAAACATCTATGAATGGCTTGGAAATGAGTACAGGTGCATTCGCAAATAGTTTAGGTGCAATGATCGCGCCACTTGTAAACGCAATCGCGCCAGTATTGTCACAAATCATTGATTGGTTCACGGCAGCAGCGAACGCCGTGGCTCATTTCTTTGCTGTTTTAACTGGTGCCGGTTCGTACATTGTGGCTAAAAAGAGCATTGCAAGCATATCGAGCGAACAAAAGAAAATGGCAGGTGCGGCTAAGGGTGCAACAAAAGCCCTAAAAGAAGAACAGGGCGCATTGGCTGGCATTGATGAAATTAACGATATATCCGATAAATCCAACGCTGGCGGTGGCGGCGGTGGAGGTGGTGGAGGTACACAAGGCATTGACACCATGTTTGATACCGTGGATACAGGCGCACTTGACGGCATATGGAAGATGATTGCAGATGCTGACTGGCAAGGGCTAGGCGTAACAATCGGAACAAAGATAAATGAAGCATTTGCTAGTATCGACTGGGCTGGAATAGGTGCAACGGCTGGCAAGGGTATTGACGGCGTTATTCAAACACTCTATTACACACTTAAAACGATTGATTTTAATGCAATCGGAAGTGATATTGCTACATTCTTAAACAATGCTATTGAAAACATTGATTTTAGCATTCTAGGGCGTTTATTAGTCCGTAAGACATTAGCTGGTATTGACTTCCTGATTGGCTTCTTCACTGGGCTTGATTATGGGGATATTGCAAAGTCCATTTCAGACTTCTTGATTGGTGGATTTAATGAAGCGACTGAATGGTTACAAAGTTATGATTGGAAACAACTAGGCGAATTTATCGTAAGTGCAATCGTGGACTTCTTCAGCAATCTTGATGCTGGAGATATTGCTTCAAGTTATGTAACATTCATCACTAACGCATTACTATCGGCACTTGATCTATTGAGTGGCATTGTCGGCTCAGTATGTGACGGTATCTATAACTACTTCAAGGGCTATATTGAGGATAGCGACTATGGAAGCGTTGGCGCGAATATCATTATGGGTATTCTAAAGGGTATTTTAGACGGCTTAAAGGGTATTGCTACATGGCTTTGGGAAAATGTATGCAAGCCGATTATTGATGCTGTAAAAACACACTTTGGTATTCATTCACCGTCCACGGTTTTCGCAGAACTTGGCGAATTCTTAATGCAAGGCATGCTGAACGGTATCAAAAAGATTTGGGAAGACATTAAAGCATGGTTTGATGAAACCTTTGGTGATTTGAAGAAATTCATTGCTGAAGCATGGACAGACATTTCTAAAAACACATCTGAAATGTGGGGTGGTATCGCTAAGATATTCACTAACGCATGGGATAACATCAAGTCCGTATGGGACGGTGTGACAGGCTTCTTTGGTGGCATTTGGGACGGCATCAAACAAGTGTTTGGCAATGTTGCGCAATGGTTTGGTGATACTTTCGGTGGCGCATGGAAAGCCGTTAAGGACGTATTCAGTACAGGAGGAACAATCTTTCAGGGTATTACTGAAGCGATAGCAAGCACATTCAGAGGAATTGTGAACCATATCATTGGCGGTATCAATACGGTTGTTTCCGTGCCTTTTAACGCTATCAATGGCGCACTAAATGGATTGAGAAATATTTCAATTCTAGGTGCATCACCATTCGCTTGGCTTCCAAGCGTAAGCGTTCCAAGCATTCCATACCTTGCTAATGGTGCTGTAATTCCGGCTAACCATGAATTCTTGGCTGTATTGGGCGACCAAAAGAGTGGTACAAACATTGAAGCGCCACTTAGTACAATTCAAGATGCAATGCGCACAGTTATGGACGAAAGAAGCGGAAATTCTGACGTGGTGAACATGTTAGCAACACTTATTAGAGTAGTACAGGAAAAGAACTTGTTAATCGAAGACGTTGGCAAGGCTGCTGTATCGTACATTATCGAAGAAACAAGCCGTACAGGTGAGAACCCTGTGGCTGTTTTAGGTTAGGAGGTAACATGGCAGAAATAGGATACAAAATCAATGGTGTATTGTTGCCAATGCCTGACATAGATCCTGATTGCACTGGCGAAGATATGCACGGTAAGAGCTGGCGTGACGGTGCTGGCAAGTTACACTTTGTACTTTTGCGCCGTGATGTTACTTCAGAAAAATTAAAATGGCATTGGTTATCCAAAGCAGAATTTGAGAAACTGAAGAACCTTTGCCGAAAAGATATGCAAGGAACATATACGTTTGAAAGCATATCAGGTGAGGTTAGAACGGTATATACTGGGGCAAATCTCACCTATAAAAAACGAGTTACAGATAAAAACACGGGCGATGTCGCATATTTGGACGTTGCCCTTTCATTTATTGAAGTATAAGGAGGTAGCAAATGCTGAATATTCCTAATGATTTGAAGCAGAAATACACAGGCGATTTGCTACCGCCTGATGTTGTTTTAAACATAGCTGGAACAACATACACGAATAAAGACTTTACAAGTGGCTCACTTAAAATCAAAGAGTCGCTTTGCTCAAAAGATACGTTAGACCTAACAAGCGTTGAAGCATCAACACTCAAAGTCACTATTGCCAAAGAAAACGGAAACGTGACTGGACTAATCGGTAAACGTGTCACAGTTAAACAAGGTGCGCTTGATTTGGGTGTTTATACGATTGTGAATGCGAAGTTATCAACAGACTACACAACGGATATTGAATGCTTTGACGACTTGAAGAAGTTTGTTGATGCTGATGTTTCTGATTGGTGGAATACGCAACTTGTATTCCCTTTGACATTAAAAGACTTGCTGATTAAGTTATGCGAGCGTGTCGGTGTCCTAACTGAACTACCTAACACATGGACTAACTCAGACATGCAAGTTACTAAAACGGCATATTTTCAGAACCTAAAAGCAAGCGAATTGCTTGGGTATATTCAGGAAGCAAGCGGCACATTCTTCCGTATGTCACGATCAGGCAAGTTGAAAGCAATCAGCCCTAATAAAACACCAACAGAAATTCCATACACAAGGCTTTTCAATGATGCGACTATTTCCGATACTGTAACGCCTACTATCGAAAAACTAGCAATCAAGTCAAGTGAAAAGGATTTGGGCGTTTCTTCAGGTAAGGCTGACGGGAACACATACTTAATACTTGCAAATCCGCTTTTATTTGGGCTTTCCACAGCACAGATGAAGTCTATATCGGATAAACTCTTTCCAGCTTATAAATGGCAAGCATATAAGCCTTGTAAAGCATCATATAAGAGTCTTCCATACTTAGAAGTTGGGGACTGGGTAAAGGTTACAACATTCAAGGGAATTGTGGCTACATTCCCTATTTTCAGCCGTGAACTAAGCGACATAAATTTGATTGCTGACACGGTAGAAACAAAAGGAAAGAAAGAACAGAAAAAGACAGTATCTTCAGCAAAGCAAATCCAAGTGTTATCTTGGAATGTTCACGAAATGGAAAATACTTTGGAAACCTTTAAGAGCAAGATTGAGAACATAACAACGGAAGTTGGAAATGCTAATAAAGGAACAAAGCAATACTACTTACAAACGGCATCAGCAAATAAGCCGTCCAAGACTGATAATGCATGGACTGAAACGCAACCAGCTAGTATCAGTGGACAGCACATGTGGTATATGCTGGTGGACATCACAGCAAATGGTAGTGAAATTAGACACGAACCATTTGAGCTAACGGGTATCAAGGGCGAAAGTGGGCGTGGCATTGTTGGAAGTCCAACACTAACATATCAAGCAAGCACTAGCGCAACGGTTATCCCTACTGGCACATGGTCTAGTGATATTCCTTTAGTCAATGAGGGATATACATTGTGGACTAAGACAACGTGGAAATATAGCGACAATACAACAAGCGAAGTATATACACCGTCAATCGCTGGCAAGGCTGGAAAGGGTATCAAGTCGGTAACGCCTGAATACTATCTTTCAACTTCAAAGGCTGAAGCAACAGGCGGAACATGGCAAGATACACAGCCACAGAAGACGGCTGACACTTGGATATGGCAACGATACAAGGCTACATTCACGGACGAAAGCGTGGGCTATTCTGATGCTATTAGGGACGATGTTTTGAATGGATTGGTTGAAGTATCTATCACTAACAAATCGACAATAGAGCAGCTGAACGGAAGCATTACACACTTAGTCAATCAGACAGCAGAAAATAGAACTGGGATTGAAAGTGCAAAGACAGAAATTCAAACGTTGCAGAAACAAACAGCGGACGGCTTCAGTCGTACCGTACAGCGCACAGAATTTGACAAGACGGTTAGCACTATTTCTGAAAAGTTGGACGAAAACGGCTTGCATATCGGTTCAGATAAAGAGGACACCGTAACAACTGTTGATACAAACGGTGTAAACGTCAAAAAATCAGACGGAACACTGTTAGCAAAGTTTGACAAGGTGGACAGTATGCTTGCATATTTGCGAGTGCTTGAATATCTAAGTGCAGGCGCACATAGAATTGAAGCGCAAGATGTGGAAAGTGAGATAACACAGTTTGTCAATGGCACGATCAAGACAGCCAAAGTCAAAGCAAGTGTTATCAACTGGATTGGGGACATTAAGAAATGACAATGTTAAATTATTCATGGCAAGTTATCGCTGAAGCAAATAGGACAGCTGGCGCTGCCAATGTCACTTATAGATTGTTGGCTAGAATTAGCGAACAGTACCATAGCATCGAATTAAATCGTGACTGGGTAGAAGTACAAACAACATATGAATTGCATACTGGTTACATCTATTCAGGCACATGGAATTTTGGCGGTACTGGGTGCGATGCTGTAAGTGGTGGCGGAACACTAAGAGGTAGCGGAACACTATTAAGTGGTGGCTTTTGGGCTTACCACGATAACAACGGTAATTACGCTACAAGTTTATATGCTGACTTACAATTCTATTTCTCAGCCGCTAATGCATATCTATCGGGTAATATTGAGTTACCTAATATCCCCCGTGCAAGTAGTGGCGCATGGAAAGACAATAAAAACCATGTGAAACTAGACGGAAGCGACACGATCACGTTGCTATTAGGTAAAAAAGTTGATAAGTATAGACATTCATTAGTTTGGGTAATTGGTGATAGCGGGTACAAATGGCTAAACACCAACGATATTGATACAGAGTATGTATTCAAACCGACTGAAGAAATGATTAAGTATGCGACTGATACAAAATCTGTATATGGCTATCTAGGCATTGGCACATACGCTGACGGAACGCAAAATGCAACAATGATTGGTGCATCAAAGATTGGCTTTTATATTGATTTACCAGCTGAAAAATATGCTCCAGTTATCAATAGTGCAACAGTTAAAGAAATAGGAAATAGCAAAGTACCTGAAAATAAAGTATTCCGTTATTTATCTAAGAAAAAGTTATCCATGCGAGCAGATGTCAGGGGATTTGCAACAGTTAAAAGTGTGTATGCATTACACAACAAGCAACAATTCCCTTTAACGCTTGCTGACGGCGTGTATAGCGTTGATTTAGAGGGTATGAATAACGGGGACATAGAATTTGTCATTGAAGATAGCAGAGGGTTTAAAACAACGCAGAAATGGCAAGGAACATATGTTCCGTACTTCTTCCCAACAATTACAGAATTTACTGCAGAGCGTGACAATCCAACTGTCAATGACGGTTATGCTAACGCAAAGGGAACATTTTACAATGGCGAAAATAACACACTTACAATCACAGTAAATGATGAAAGCGGTCATAGTGTAAACTCAACTGGCACTTTATCAGGAAATGAATTCACCGTGAAGCAACGCATCAACGGTTATTCATACGATAAAAACTACAATCTGAGATTAAAGATCACGGATAGTTATGGACAAGAAACAGAAAAATCATACGTACTAGCTGGTAATTTGTGGGCTATGATTTTGGCTAAACTTACCACAAGCGTACACATGCTATGGGTTAGAAAAAATGGCAACAGTCCATGTGGAATTTATAACGAGGGCGACACTTCCACGCTTGGCAGAACATACGCAAAAGGTGGCTTGGCTATCGGTGGTGATGATACGTTTATCGTTAAAGAATTTACGGCTGATGTTCAAGCAATAAAAGGGCAACAAGCCACGTATATAAGTGTTCCATATAGTGTGCCTGCAGGATATAAATTGCTTTGTTTCTATGACGCACACACTATTACATGGTGTATAACAACAATAAAGAATGTAAGTGCTAATGCAATTATGACACACGTATATAACTGGTCTACACCAAGCGATATAACACCAAAAAGTAAAGTTGTTGTTAGTGGGCTGTTTGTTAAGTCCGCATAGAAAGGGAAATAATGATTATAGATGGTTTAAAATTTACTGAAATCCCAAGTGGTAATAAAAGCGTTGTTACATTTCAGCGCAAGGTATTTGAAAACCTGAAACCACTAATTGATAGTTTTGAAGTTGGTGTTATACATGAAATAAGTTTTGATGACGAGAATATCACACACAAAATGTACACTGAGCCAATGACGTTTTCTAAAAGTGATGATAGTTATATTATCTCTTTTATTTTGTCTGATGTACCACAAAAAGACATTGATGCTAAAAACTTTAATGAAGTGAAGCCATTAGTCAATGATTGCTTACAGACAGCAAGCATTGAAACTGTAAAGAAATACATATCATTTCTGAATGGTTGGACAGCTGGAACACGGTACAAAAAAGGGCAAAGGGTATCTTATAAAAACGTGCCGTACAGCGTTATATCAGATGTTACAGCAGAGGAAACAAAAACGCCTGATGTATCAGAAAAGCTGTACGAAAACATGCTGAAGAAAAAGCAAGAAATAAAGCCGTGGGACGAAAAGAAAACCTACAATAAGGGCGACTTAGTTATCGCACGCGGAATTGTGTTTATATCCAACATCAATAATAACAAGGGTAATGAGCCAGCGTTTGGTAACGCTTGGGACTATTACAAAGAAAAATAAATATTGCTATTAAGGCGGCTATAAAGTCGCCTTTTTAGATAGAAAAGAGGAAAAGAAAAATGAGAATTTACAACGTACCTGATGTTTCCGAACATCAACCAAATTTTGACTTCACACCTTACGCTGGAAAGTATGCTATCTTACGTGCTGGCGTGGCAGGGCGTGAAGACTATTCATTCAGACGACATGTTTCAGAGTGCCAACGTTTAGGCATTACAATCGGTGTTTACTTCTATTCCTATGCGCTAAACACAGCACAGGCAATCGAAGAAGCACAGCGCTTCTTATCTATCATTGCTGGTGTGGATATTGGGCTTGGTGCATGGCTAGACATGGAAGATGCAGACCACTATAAAGTTAATAACGGCGTATATATTACACACGATAACATCGCGCCTATGTCACGTGCATTCTGTGATGTGATTGCGGCAGCTGGTTATTACACAGGCATTTATACATCGCTATCTTGGCTTGGCTATCTTGCGCCTGAATGTGATCCATACGATAAATGGGTAGCAGCTTGGGGAAACAATGACGGAAGCCATACGGTAGATACTTCCGCATACGGAACAATTCAGCAGTACACCAGCAACTATGGAACATTAGACGAAAATGTAATCTTTGTTGACCCGTCAATCTATCGCACTGGTGCAACAGCAGATAGACCAGTTGAATATGTTCAAGCACCTACACAGTCACCAGTTGCAACAAGCGAAAACGTATATGTGGTACAGCATGGTGATACACTTTCAGGAATTGCGGCTAAGTTTGGAACGTCTTATCAACACTTAGCAGAAATCAACGGCATCTCAGACCCTAATGTTATCTATGCTGGACAAGAAATTGTCATCAGCGGCGAACCAGTTGCTAACACAAGCGATGAGGTTTATTACACAATCCAAGACGGCGATACATTGAGCGGTATTGCAGAAAGATACGGAACATCTTATCAGTATCTTGCATATCTGAACGGCATTTCAAATCCTAACGTTATTTATGCTGGAACTACAATCAGAATTAGATAGGTGAACCATGCTTCTAAAAGACGTTTTCGCATTGATTGAAATAAAAGATTTAGTAAGTGCTGCAATTACATTCTTATTTGTTGTTTCTTTCTTTATCCAAATCGCGCCTATTAAGTTGAACCCTTGGGATAGACTTCTAAAGTGGGCTGGCGATAGGATAAATCATAACGTCAATCAAAAGATAGACAAACTAGAAGAAAAACTAGACGATCATATCGCCACAGATACGGCACGCAGAGTAGATGATATACGTAATACAATTCTTGTTTTTGCGAATGAATGCAGCAGGGGAATTGTACATTCAAAAGAACAGTTTCGATTTATCGTTTCAAAATGTGACTCTTATGAACAATATGTTGAGGATAATCATTTGAAAAATGGTGTTATCACTGAAGCAACAAAACTTATTAAAGACACTTACCAAAATCATTTGAAACATGACAGTTTTCTAAAATAGGAGGAAAAAGAAAATGCTTATTACAAACAACAAAGTCTATGACACACTCAAAGAGATTGCTTTAATCGTATTGCCAGCTATTGCTACATTATATTTGACACTTGCTGGAATTTGGAAATTGCCTTATCCACAGGAAGTCAGCGGCACGATCATTGCCGTTGATACATTCTTAGGCGCTATCTTGCACATCTCAAACAAGCAATACAAAGAAGCACAAGAAGAAGATTTGAAGTAAACAAAGCCCACCTTAAATGGTGGGTTCTTTTTTTATGCGTGTTTATATAAAATAATTTATATATTTCTATTGACACTATATAATTTATCTTGTATATTATAGTCAAGGAAAGCCCAAAGTGGTTGAGGTAAAAAACATGACAAAACAATACGGAAAAGAAAGAACAGCATTAAAACTTACAGACAAGGCATTCAAAAACTACTCTAATTCAGACTTTACAATTTATGAAGAAGAAACAGACAACGAATACACATATACGATTGACGGTGGAATTTACACAGATGATCTAACCGAAAAAGACGTGAACGAATTCTTTGAACAATTAGAAGAAATTGAAGACACATTAGAGGTTATCTTGGTAAATCACCCAAACGATAGCATCAGAATTGAAGACACGATCAAGCGTGGTGAAGAATGGTTGGAACATTACAAAGGTACAGACACACTAGAAGAAACAGCACTACTCACAAGTGGATATTCTGACACTTACAAGTACGAATTACAGATTTTATAGGGGGATAACATGGAAAAGTACACATTGAAAGAAGCAACACTAGAACATCGTAACTCTTACAAAGACGTATGCGTTGCATTGGGCGGAAGCGATATTGCAACATTGATCATGGTTGGAATGACAACGGAAGATAGACCAGTTACTACTTCACACTTAGACATGAAAGAGTTAAATTTCGGGGAAGACGGCGAATATAGCGTATGGTTGATTGACGGCGATACTGACGTTCCTGCGCATTACACATTGACGGCAGAATTCAAAAACTGGCTCAAAATCTATGATGATGAGGGCTATTGTACATACTTCACAGCGCCATTTATCAGAGTTTACCAAGCTGGACAGTTTGGTTGCCTTATCCAGCTATGTCAAGAATATACAAGCATTAAGAAATTAAAGGAAATGCTGAAGAGTGACAAGCGCATCATTGCCGAAGTAATGGAAGAAGAAGTCAAGCGCATACTTAATAGTGACAAGACAACTTACCAAATTGCAAAGGAAACAGGCGTATCAACAGCAATTATTGACAACTACCGCACAGGCAAATCCAAGATAGAAAACATGACAATGAACATCTTGCAAAAGTTGATTTGCGCTAGAACGGATAAATAAAAAGCCCACTATATAAAGTGGGTTTTCTTAATATAAACTCTTCTAATACATACGTTCTTGTGTATTACATACTGGTTAGAGTTTAATTTGTTTAGTGCGGATAACAGGAATCGAACCTGCACTCCGAAGGAACTAGATCCTAAATCTAGCGCGTCTGCCAGTTCCGCCATATCCGCGTGCTAGATAATAATAGCAGAATAGTAAGACGATGAAAAGCATAAAATGATTAATTCGTTGATTGTGTGTTAATTAACTGGTTCACATAGTATGGAAATTGCTTTTCCCACCATGGCCAATCGTGGCTAACGTCGAATCCCCAGTACTCAACATGAGCCGGGATATTCTTGTATCTGAGTAGTTCTTCTAAGCGACGAGTATCCTCTAACATTGGGTGTTCCCAAGCACCCTGTCCACAACAGATGTATATCTGCTTTTGACGGTATTTTTCGACATATGGATGATCATAGTGCATACCGTTGATAAAGTCATTTGGGGAGTTTTGGTAGATGATTTCATTGCTGTAGGAGCCAAAGAATGGGTAAGTGCTATAGACTCCAGATAAGCAGATACATCCTGCAAATAAGTCTGGCATACGGAACAAGATATTTAATGCGTGGTAAGCACCTAGTGAGCAGCCAGTCGTATAAACTTTACTTTCTCTTTGGTTATGATATAAATCACGGAATAGTGGTAATAGTTCTTGGTGAATGTAATTGAAATATGCTTCATGCGCACTGATGCGATCATTGATGTTTTTCCATTCTGCAGACCATGATTCTCCATCAATAGAGTCACAGCATAACACCATGACTTTACCTTGGTCAATCTGGTAGGAAATAGATTGAATTAAGTTGCGGTTTTCATAGTCATAGAATCTTCCATCTTGGGATGGAAAGGCAAGTAGCACAATACCTGCATGACCAAAAACCTTGAATTCCATATCACGATTTAGATGGTAACTATAGCTCTTGTGGTAGTTTATCTGCATGTGGCTTCACTTCCTTTTCCGTCACAAAATCAACAAACTCATGTAGTTCTTTCATTGTTTTAAAGCGGGCAACGTAGAATTCATTACCCATAGCCGCATCTAACACTTGTGGCATTCTTTCATGCATGACGATGTTTGCGCCAAAGCGTTGGAATATTTCGAGGCCAGAATGTGCGTAGTGGCTACCATCACGTTTACCTACGTGCACACAGTGATAGATAGGGTGTGGGGATACGATATTTTGTACATGCATGCACATCTTTGCATAAATCATGTAGATATTTATGTCTTGTGAGTAGTTAATCATGTCTGTCATGTATCCACCTGGTGGACGCATGTTTACTTCTAAACCGATTAAATCACCTTTCTTACCAAGTCCTTCTTTATCTTCTGTCATACGGAAGTATTCTGTATGGAAGAAACGTGAACGAAGATTAAACGCATGAATGAGTTTTTCACCCATTTGGTTTAGATCCTTTGGCATGTCAATTTCATTCCAGAAGATACAGTCTGTCTTTTCGTTTACAATTTCCATAACTGGGTTCGGGAATACGTGGCATGTACGGTAAATAATCTTATTGTTTTCATCTACGATGCCATCAAATGACAAGATGTATCCTGGGATATATTCTTCCATGATATATTCATTAGGAAGTTGAATTTTATAGAAGTCTTCTAGTTCACCATCATTACGGATCTTCCAAGTAGCACTTGAACCTACACCATTGTTTGGTTTTACAACAACTGGATAGCCTACCTTAGAGATAAACTCTTTACCAGCTTCATATGTAGATACGATATGATAGCGTGCAGTAGGTACATTTGCCTTGTGATAGTATGCCTTCATTTCAGATTTTAGCTTATAATGGACAACATCATCTGCTTTATCACCAGTTGTAATATTAAAGTCTTGGCGAAGCTTTGCGTCTTGAAATAACCAATACTCATTATTGGACTCTAACCAGTCAATCTTGCCATAACGATGTGCAAACCATGCGACAGCACGATATACCTCATCATAGTTCTCTAAAGAACTTACCTGATAGTAATCATCAAAAGCTGACTTTTGTACGTCGCTTAAAGAGTTGTAATTTGCGTCACTGATTGCGAGGGAACGACCGCCCAATTGTTTCCAAGCGAGTGGAAATTGATAATATGTCTTAGGAAAATTAGGGGAAATAAAGATAAAGTTTTTTTGCATAATATTCACCTGCTTCGTGATGATTTTAGCATATTTTAGGGTATAAAGATGAAGAACCAGCATACTTTTTCGCTAGAAAGTCTATAATAGAAACAGGAGGTATTTAAAATGGGTGAACTATTATTACAATTACGAAGAGATAATATGAAGGCAATGAAGGAACATGACACTCTAACCAAGGGTGTGTTGAGCCTTGTGATTGCCGCAATTACACTTGCGGAGAAGGAAGCTGGTCATACGTTAGAGAAGAATGATGAACTAGCGTATATTCAGCGTGAAATCAAACAAACAAATGAAACAATTGATAGTATTCCTGAAAATCGTGAAGATTTAAAGGAAGAAGCACAAAAGAAGCTAGCACTACTTTCTTCTTATTTACCAAAGCAGTTAACGGAAGAAGAGATTCATCAAATTATCGAGGGAATCTTACAAGAGAAGGGCTTAGAACCTCTTAAGCGTAATCAAGGTCCTGTGATGAGAGAGATTCTTGATAAGTATAAGGGTCAAACAGACGGTAAGACGGTTAACCGGATTCTTAGTACAATCTTGCATTAAAAAACAAGTAACTTTCGTTACTTGCGATTGTTTGGGTCAAAATTTGTAATTTGTCGAACAACCTCAGCAGCTAATGTAATACCTGCAACAGGTGGTACAAAGGCAGTGGAACCTGGAATACTCCATTTCACTGCTTTTTCTTGTTCTTCATCTGGATATTCAATCGGTTTGATCGGTGCTTCTGTTGAACAACAAACTTGTAAGTCTTTAATGTTACGTGCACGTAATTCATGGCGCATTACTTTTGCGAGTGGGTCATTTTTTGTATCATAGATATCCATGATACGAACTTTTGTTGGATCGAAACGATTGCCACAACCCATCGCAGAGATGATAGGAACACCTAAACTCTTCGCTGTTACAATAAGGTCAATTTTAGCGGTAACATTATCGATAGCATCGATAATGTAGTCGTATTTGCTAAAGTCAAACTGATTTTTGGTTTCTGGTAGATAGAAGACTGGTAGAGCATTTACGATTGTATCTGGACTAATAGTATGGATGCGCTCTTTCATCACATCCACTTTGTATTGGTTGATGGTCGCATCGGTTGCGATAAGTTGTCGGTTGATGTTAGTAAGTGAAACCGTATCATGGTCGACGATGTCGATTTTACCAATCCCACTGCGTGCTAAAGCTTCGATGGCATATCCACCAACTCCACCAACACCAAATACAATTACGTGTGCTTGTTGGATTTTATGTAGTGCGTCTCTTCCGATGACGCGTTGTGTTC
>ERZ772999.200-NODE-200-length-38775-cov-7.553254_pt1 | contig 38775 bp, 39 predicted proteins | sample MGYA00511467_ERZ772999 | MGnify/ENA primary metagenome ERZ772999 (study PRJEB29015, sample SAMEA2738064) | human oral metagenome | biome: human oral; feature: human-associated habitat; material: saliva | place: China | collected 2218 ... | reverse complement strand
TAAGATATTTTGATAAAATTATTTGTCATAATGACTATATGAAAAAATATCTTATAGAAAAAGGATTTGAGGAAAATAAATTAGTTTCACTGGAAATTTTTGATTACTTAACTGATGTACCGATGCATAATCAAGTAGAAGAAGGCTTAGCGATAGCGGGTAATCTTTCAAAAGGTAAAAGTACTTATATTTATGAATTACTAAAAACAAATCCTAATTATAAATTGAATCTATTTGGTCCTAACTTTGATAAAAATACAGAGCTAGGTGACAAAATAGAGTATTTTGGAAGTTTTCCTCCCGAGTTATTACCAGGGGAATTACGAGGTAAATTTGGTTTAGTGTGGGACGGTGAAAGTTTAGAAACTTGTAGCGGAAATACTGGGAATTATTTAAGATATAATAATCCTCATAAAACTTCATTGTACTTAGCATCTGGTTTACCGGTCATTATATGGAAAGAAGCGGCAATGGCAAGATTTATAGAAGAAAACAAAGCTGGTATTGTTGTAAATAGCTTGTTAGAAATAGAAACTATTCTTAATACTATTTCAGAAGAAGAGTATTCTCAAATTAAAGCTAATGCTAAAAGAATAGGAAAAAAATTAAGAGAAGGTTATTATTTTAAAAAATCATTAGAACTTTGTTTAATGGATTTTGGAAAGGAAAATAATAAATAAAATGTCTAGAATAAAAACCTCAGAATTATTGTATTATACCGCTTTTATATTAATCATTTTTGCAGATTTTTTATCTCGAACATTATTTAAATTAGAGAGTTCTTTTTACCCTTTATATAAGGCTTCTATTATAGGTGCATGTATTTTATTAGTACTTAAATTTTTACTTGATAAACATAGTATAAAGGAAATAGTGACCTCTTTTATATTCATAACTTTTGGAATAGGAATTTCTTATAAAGTAGATTTATTTTATATTGTAATCCCCATACTACTGTTATTAATTAATCTCAGAAATATTGATGTAAATAAGATTATAAAAATATGGTGCATTGAAATAATGATTTTAATGATAATAGTGGGACTTTCTTATTATTTTGGAATTATTGGAGAAAGTCCTAGATTATCTTTTAGATCCAATGGTTTCTTAAGAAAATCTATTGGTTACGAGTATTCTACATTTTCTGCAAATTACTTTTTACATTTATCTATTTTTTATATTTTTATTCGGAAAGAAAAATTAAGATATATTGAAATGGGTATTATTTTGTTAATTAGTACTTATTTATTTAGTATTACAGATACTTATTCAGCATATATTTTTACTATTGCAGCGGTTGTCTTAGCGTTCATAATTAAACTTCTAAAAATAAATAATTCAATACCGTTTATTAATAAATATATTATGCCGTTATCGTTTCTGTTAATGATTATGACATTATTTATCTATAGAAATGGAATACCTTTTGGGGATGAGTTGAATAAATTATTTACTGGGAGATTGGCTCTTGGTAGTAATGCATTAGATGAGTATGGAATTACTTTGTTTGGTCAAAAAATAAAATGGATAGTAGAAAATCAATGGCTTTCACAAGTAAGATATAATTATGTTGACTCTTCTTATTTAAATATACTATTAAATTATGGTTCTTTAGCATTGTTATTTATTTTAGTGGGCTATTATAAAGTAGGAAAATTAGAAATTGCTAGTAATGCATACTATTCTTTAATGATATTTCTCCTAGCCTTACATTCAGCGTTTGATCCGCAATTAATAGAAATTTCAGCTAATCCATCCATAGTATTTTTAGGGTTAATTTTTATCAATCAAAAAAATAACTATCATTTTAGAAATAAAAACCAAATTAAGAAAAGAATTTAAAAGAAAATATTAAAATATAGCTTATGTTTATAAATAAGTTTTGAAAGGAGTAGGGATGGCAATTTATCGATGTTGATGAATTGCCATTATCTATAGTATGAAAGTATTAAAAAATTACTCGTATAATTTATCGTACCAATTATTGGCTATCATTTTACCAATTATTACAACACCCTATGTAACACGTGTATTTACGAGTTCAGAATTAGGAAGTTATGGTTATCATAATTCGATTGCTGCATATTTTTTGTTAGCAGCAACATTAGGAATTAGTACCTATGCCACAAAAGAAATTTCTGGACATACACTAGATCGCTCTAAAGTGTTCTGGGAAATCTATACAATTCAAATGATTACTTCAGCGTTGGCACTTGTGTTGTATCTAGTAGTTTGCTTTACTATTCCAGGTATGCAAAATCCAATTGCCTATATTTTAAGTATCAGCCTTGTTTCAAAAGGATTGGATATTTCTTGGTTATTTCAAGGAGTAGAAGATTTTAAGAAGATTACTATTAGAAATATAACAGTTCGAATTATCGGAGTTTGTTCGGTTTTCTTATTTGTAAAAAATGAGTCAGATTTATATTTATATGTATTTTTACTTGTTTTCTATGAATTATTAGGGCAAATCAGTATGTGGATTCCAGCTAGAGAATTGATTCAAAAACCGGTAATATCATTATCCAAATCAAGACGTCATTTAATGCCTGTTATTACTTTATTTTTACCTCAGATTGCGATTTCTCTCTATACGTCATTAGATCGTACCTTGTTAGGAATTTTTGCTTCTACAAGAGATGTTGGAATTTATGAACAGGCATTAAAGTTAGTGGCAATCTTATTAACAATTGTCACTTCATTAGGCACAGTCATGTTGCCACGTGTCTCTCAATTATTAGCTCAAAAGGAGCATAAGGCAGTTATTAAGCTCTATGAATTTTCATTTCTTTTATACAATATGATTATTTTTCCAGTCATTGCTGGAATGTTAATTGTGAATGATAATTTTGTAAAATTTTTCTTAGGTAGTGAATTTCAAGATGCTAAATATGCCATAATGATTATGGTATGGAGAATGTTCTTTATTGGATGGACAAATATTATTGGTTTTCAAATTTTGATTCCGCATAATAAACACAAAGAATTTATGCTCTCAACGACGATTCCAGCATTTTTCAGTATTGCCTGTAATTTAGTGTTAATTCCATATTTAGGATATATTGGTGCGGCAATTACTTCTGTACTGACAGAGAGCGTCGTGTGGTTCATTCAATTGTATTATGCAAGAGAAGTTATGAAAGAATTGACTATTTTGCCACATATGATTAAAGTAGCGCTAGCTACAGCAGTAATGAGTGGAATTTTAGTTGTAGTGAAACCATGGATTCATTTTTCTCCGATGTTGAATGTTATGATTTTAGCCGTAATTGGAATGCTTGTATATGGCATTATTGTCATTGGTTTTAAAATTATCAATATTAAGGAAATAAAAAATCTGTTAAAACATAGTTGATTTTCTGAATTGAGTATAAAAAAAGCACTCTCGACCAAAATCGAGAGTGCTTTTTGACATATTATCTAGCAAAGCCGACAGCTTTTTCCATTTTACGAAGAGTTTTAGAAGCAACAGCGTTTGCTTTTTTAGCTCCTTCATCTAAAATCTCATCTAATTGTTTAGAGTTTAGTAGTTCATAGTAACGTTCTTGGATTGGTTCCATCACTGCTACAATCGCTTCTGCTAAATCAGTTTTGAAAGTTCCATATCCTGAGTCTTTATAAGTTTCTACTAAATCTTCAATGCTACGGTTTGAAAATGCGCTAAAGATTGTTAAAAGGTTTGAAATTCCTGGTTTTTCAGTTGGATTGTATTCAATGACACCACTTGAATCTGTTACAGCGCTCTTAATTTTTTTACGAATCGTTGCTGGGTCATCTAACATGCTGATATATTCTTTAACATTTGCATCTGATTTACTCATTTTTTTCGTAGGAGTTTGTAAGCTCATAACACGTGCGCCTGCTTTTGGAATAAATGGTTCAGGCATTTTTAATAATTCATTCCCATTTCCATAACGGCTGTTAAAACGAGTGACGAAGTCACGTGTTAATTCCATATGTTGTTTTTGGTCTTCTCCAACAGGAACTACTTCAGCATTGTATAAAACAATGTCTGCTACCATTAATGGAGGGTAAGTTAATAAACCTGCAGATACAGATTGTTGTTTTTGAGATTTATCTTTGTATTGTGTCATACGTTCTAATTCTCCGACCCCTACATTACATTGTACAATCCATGCAGCTTGAGCATGTGCTGGAACTTCAGATTGAACGAAAATCGTAGATTTTTCAGGATCTAGTCCAATGGCTAAGTATAAAGCAGCTAGTGAACGAGTTTGTTCTTTTAATTTTTTAGGGTCTTGTGGAACTGTAATCGCATGTTGGTTTACGATACAGTATGTGCAGTCATATTCGTCTTGTAAGGCAACGAAGTTTTTCATCGCACCAATGTAGTTTCCAATTGTTGGAATGGCTGAAGGTTGTACTCCAGAGAAAATTTTCTTTTTAGTCATTTGTATTCTCCTTTAAAATTCAATGAATTAGTCTTATTATACCCTATTTTTGGAAAATTAACACAAAAAAATATGTTTTGGTTTGGGACTCATTAATAAGAAAAAATGTAGTTATCTTTGCAGTAAAATCTGTTATCATATGCTTAGTTTTCAAAATATAAGGAGGTATTAGAAGATGCCACAAAATCTTTTTAAAGAATTGGAAAAATTAGATCAAGTAGAAGCGATTGTTCTAGGAGGATCACGAGCTGGAGAGAATTATGATAAAGATTCTGATTATGATGTCTATGTGTATTTGACAGCACCTATAAATGAAAAAGTTAGAAAAGATATTCTTAATCAGTACTGTTCCTATATGGAAATTGGAAATCAATTTTGGGAATTAGAGGATGATTGTGTTTTAAAGAATGGGATAGAGATTGAACTCATTTATCGTTCATTAGATCGTTTTGATAAAGAATTAGAAAATGTGGTTCTGAATCATCAAGCTCAAAATTCTTATACAACGTGCATGTGGTATAACTTAATGCACAGTAAAATTCTCTACGACAAAGAAGGGCGTTATGCTCAGTTGCAGAGTAAATATCATTTACCTTATCCAATAGCGTTAAAAAGAAATATTATTCATAAACAAATGTTATTACTAGAACAGGGGATGCCAGCTTTTTCTAAGCAAATTCAAAAAGCTATCAAACGTCAAGATTTATTAAGTATGAATCATCGAAGTAGCGAATTTTTTGCGTCTTATTTTGATTTATTGTTTGCACTTAACGAACAACTTCATCCGGGTGAAAAACGTATGTTACAGTTTGCTAAAGAACGCTGTACTCATTTACCAAAAGATTTTGAAGGGAATATTCAAGAGTATTTTCAATTTCTTTATAGCCTTGATAAGCAAGAACAAGCGGTAAAAGTATTGTCTACTCTATTAGTTCATCTTAGAGCATTAGTATAAGAGTGTGATTAGAAAATGAAGAAATCATAAGATCGGGTTCTTCAAAAGATAGGTTGTTTTGACAAGTTTTATAGAATTAAGAGTGAAAAATTTTCTGAAAATGGTTGTAAATAAGTTGAGAAAAGAGCTTCTTATAGGAATAATACTGAAATGTGAAAAAGGATATTGCTTGACAAATCTTAAGAAAAGATTAAGCCTTGAAATAATCGTATTTTAATGAAATAGGTTTAGAGAATCTTAAAAAAATAATTTGTGAAAATTTTAAAAAATTACGAAAATTGTATAGATTTTATTTTAAAAATAATATATAATATAAAGCGTGATGAGCCCATCTAAACTAGCTCATCGAGAAGGAGCGATTTATGGTTACATTATATACATCACCAAGTTGTACTTCATGCCGTAAAGCACGCGCGTGGTTAGAAGAGCACACTATCGCATATACTGAAAGAAATATTTTCTCAGAACCATTAACAATTGACGAAATTAAAAACATTTTACGTATGACGGAAGATGGTACTGAAGAGATTATTTCAACACGTTCAAAGGCATTCCAAGAATTAAACTTAGATTTAGATGAAGTTCCTTTGAATCAATTATTTGTTTTAATTCAAGAAAACCCAGGCTTATTACGTCGTCCAATTATGTTGGATGAAAAGAGATTCCAAGTAGGATATAACGAAGATGAAATTCGTCGTTTCTTACCTCGTGAAGTAAGAGCTTTTGAATTAGATCAAGCACAAAGATTAGTGAATTTTTAAGAATGAGGCACTGTAGAAATTTCTACAGTGTTTTTTTTTATTTTTAATTAAAATACTCTCTTTTTACTTGAAAAAAATAGTACATGAGGAGTATGATGTAGAATACAAAAGGAAAAGGAGATGAGTATATGTTTTTAACAAAAGACATGACTGATGAGTTCCGTCAAAAATTTCAAGCTGACGGACAAAAGAAAGTTGCACAACATGCAACTGTGAAAAATGGGATTCACGCTTCTAGCCAAAATGTAGAAGCTATCGTGAAAAACCCACCCGTTTATTCCATTGATTTGGAACATGGAAAGGTGGCAAACCAAAAACAATCTGGGAGATGTTGGATGTTTGCTGCATTAAACACGTTCCGTCATAAAATCTTTAATGAGTTTAAGCTAGAGGAATTTGAACTTTCTCAAAGCTATACTTTTTTCTGGGATAAATATGAGAAGGCGAATTTCTTCCATGAGAATATTTTAAAAACGGCTCATGAAGCTATTACAAGTCGTAAAGTTGCTTTCTTACTTCAAACACCACAACAAGATGGTGGACAATGGGATATGATTGTTTCCATCTTTAATAAGTATGGTGTCGTACCAAAGGCAGTAATGCCAGAAAGTTTTAGTAGTTCAGCTTCAGGAGAGTTGAATAAATACTTGAACAAAAAACTTCGTGAAGATGCGAAGATTTTAAGAGATTTAGTAGCAGGGGGAGCTACTGAAGAAAAAATCTTGGAAGTTCGTAAACAATTGATGAAGGAAGTCTATGATTTACTAGCTATCAGTTTGGGAACTCCACCAGAAGTGTTTGATTTTTCTTATCGTGATAAAGATAAAGAATATCATCACTATGAAAATTTAACACCACAAACATTTTATAAACAGTTTGTAGGGTTAGATTTAGATCAATATGTATCAATTATTAATGCACCAACAGCAGACAAACCTTATAATCGCTCTTATACTGTTGAAATGTTAGGAAACGTTGTTGGAGGAACTCCAGTTAAATATTTAAATGTAGAAATGGAGACTTTCAAGAAACTTGCGATTCAACAATTAGAACAAGGCGAATCGATTTGGTTTGGTTGTGATGTAGGTCAATTCTCAGGTCGTGATACTGGATTAATGGCAATGGATCATTATGATTTGAAAGGTTTATTGGGGTTAGATTTCAAACTTTCTAAAGCGGATCGCTTGGAATATGGAGAAAGTTTAATGACACATGCCATGGTATTAACTGGGGTAGATTTAGTAAATGGAAAACCAACTCGCTGGAAAGTAGAAAATAGTTGGGGAGAAAAATCTGGGGTTGATGGATTCTGGATGATGTCAGATGAATGGATGGATGAATTTACGTATCAAATCGTAGTTCGTAAAGAGTTTTTAACGCCAGAGCAATTAGCAGCATTTGATTCTGAACCAATCGTATTAGCACCATGGGATCCGATGGGTTCGTTAGCCTAATATGAGGTCGGAAAAGGCTTATTTTATAGTAGCGGAGGACGCCAGCAGACCTGCGGTCTCATGGCTAAAAATCGAGCCTGGGTCTCGATTTTTCCTACACTAGAATCCTTTATGGATTCTAGTGCTAAGGCTACTATAATAAGCCTTTTCCTTTTTTGCGTGCAAGGATGAGGGTACGTATAAAAATATGACTTATCTGAAGTAGCAAATGGACGCCAGCAGCTTCGCTAACGCGAATCTCATGGCTAAAATTTGAGCCTTAAGGCTCAAATTTTCCAAATGGTAGAAGCTAGTAAAATAGCTTCTACCATTTTTGCTACTGCGAAAGTCTTTTCTCTGGGGACGTTAACTAATGAGAGAACGTAAAAAATAACCTTTTTAATATAGAAATCGGTGGATTCTAGTGCTAAGGCTACTATAAAAAGTCATTTCCTTTTTTGCGTGTAAGGATGGGGGTACGTATAAAAGTATGACTTGTTTGAAGTGGTAAATGGATATAAACGGGTAGAAGTTTTTTTGGACTTCTGCCTTTTTTTTGCATTGTCGCAAAAATCATAATAAAAATTTAACCTTTTAGATACAAGAGTTTTTAGGGAGAATATGGTATGATAATTGCGTTATGGAAGGGAGAGAATGTAGTGGAAGTGACAAGTATTTTTAGAACAGCATTAGAGAGTCAATGGCAACAATTGCCAACGTATCGTTTGTTAGTCATAGGCGAGTCTGGTGTTGGAAAAACAACGTTGATCCAATCTTTATTTGATTTGAAGAAAAACGAAAATATTCCACAATTCCAAGTGGAGGAGTATTCACTATTAGAAGAACTTCCAACGACATTCAATTATGATGCATGTATTTATTGCGTGAATGGTTCTAGCGATGAATGGTCTATTGAAATGAAAGGATATTTATTGCAACTAGCAAATCACCTTCCTACTATTGTTGCCTTAACACAATCTATTGGAACAAAAGCGGAACAATTTCAAAGCCAATTAGTTGATTTATCCCTTCCTGTAAAAGGAATTATAAATGTTATGGCACAACCTTATCCAATATATGAATCCGTTCATCTTCCTTCATTTGGATTAGAAGAATTACTGGATGTTTTATTAGAATGTGCAACAGAGAACACTGTGGAAACATTGGTGAGTTTGCAAAAGATAGATTGTAAGAAGAAACTACATTTAGCCAAACAGACTGTGGAAGAAGAAATGAATTGTATTTTTCAAGATTCTACAGATGCAAGTCAAGTGTTCAAACAGATGGTCGAAATTTTAGGAAAAGCTTTTGCTTATTTTGGAAATGAAATAGAAGCGAATCGAATGATAGAAGTACTGGAAAATCTTTATCAGCGAAAATACCAATCGTATCAAGAATTATGCTTTGTACATCAACAACCTTATTATTTAGCAATGGTGCTGAGTGCTTGTTGCTATAGTGGGATTGAAATGATGGCATTATTATCGAAAAAGGAAAATTCTTTTACGATTCAAGAGAGTAGTATTTTATTAGAAACGAAAATTGCAAGTCGTATGAAGCAAGGAAAACATAATGCAGAAGTTCATGCGTTTATGATGAAGAATGGAATAGAAACTGAAGAACAAATGATGCAAAAACCTGTTATCCATGTGCCAATGAAAAAGAAACATAAGCTTCAACAATTTCAAAAAAAATCTCGCCAATGGTTACATCGCTCGCTAGATGCATTTAGTAAATGGGCTAGAAAATAAAAGAATTGAAAAATTAATAAAGCATTAGTTTTTTTGAAGAAAGTAGTATACAATAGAGAAGATAGATTTCTTTCAAGAAGAGAATTAGTATAGGAGGAAGAAATATGTTCAAAGATGTCAATGAACAAATTTTAAAATTAATCGAAAAAAATAGTCGCTTATCTACTGAAGAAATTGCGACTTTATTAGCGATTGAACCAGATGAAGTTCAACGTAGAATTAAAGAATTAGAAGAACAAAAGGTTATTTGTGGTTACCATACATTAATTAACTGGGAAAAAACAGATGATGTGAATGTGTCTGCTGTTATTGAATTAAAAGTAAATCCTCAACGAGGAATGGGATTTGACCGTATTGCAGAAAAAATTTATCATTTCCCAGAAGTGGAAGATTTATATTTAATGTCTGGTGGATATGATTTTATGGTGAAATTGAAAAAAGCACCAATGAGAGATATTGCCGCGTTTGTATCTAGTCGTTTATCTGTTATTGATGAAGTACAATCAACTACGACACATGTTGTATTAAAACAATATAAAGACCATGGCACAATGTTTATTGGAAAGACTGGAGATAAACGGATGGTGGTTACTCCATGATTGAATCATTATTAAGTCATAAAGTAACAGGAATTAAACCATCTGGAATTCGTCGTTTTTTTGATATTGCGAATGAATTAGAAGATGTCATCAGTTTAGGGGTAGGGGAACCTGATTTTGATACTCCGTGGCATGTAAGAGAAGAAGGGATTTATTCTCTTCAAAAAGGAAGAACTTTTTACACAGCCAATGCGGGTTTGAAAGAATTACGTCAAGAAATTTGTCGTTATATCGAACGTAAACAAGGAGTTACTTATAATCCATTGACGGAGGCTCTTGTAACGATTGGAGGAAGCGAAGCCATTGATTTAGCAATGCGAGCTTTATTAAATCCAGGAGATGAAGTGATTTTCTGTGAACCTTGTTATGTATCATATTTACCATGTATTGTGTTGTCGAATGGAGTACCTGTAAGAATTCCTCTAAAAGAGGAAAATCAATTCCGTTTAACACCGGAAGAATTAGAAGCAGCGATTACTCCAAAAACAAAAGCAATCATCCTTTCTTTTCCAAATAATCCGACAGGAGCAGTGATGAGTCGTGAAGACTTAGAAGCAATTGCGAAAGTAATTTTAAAACATAATATCGTTGTGATTTCAGATGAAATTTATTCTGAATTAACGTATACAGGAAATCGTCATGTAAGTATTGTGGAAATTGAAGGGATGAAAGAAAGAACCGTTTTAATCAATGGGTTCTCAAAAGCCTTTGCGATGACTGGATGGAGAATGGGGTATGCTCTAGCTCCTGAAGTGTTGATGAAACAAATGATTAAAATTCATCAATTTACGATTATGGCAGCTCCAACGACAAGCCAATATGCGGGAATTGATGCTTTGAAAAATTGTGATGATGATGTGATTGAAATGCGAGAAAGTTATAATCAACGCAGACGTTATTTATTGAAAAAAATGGAAGAATTAGGGATTCCATGTTTTGAACCATTTGGAGCGTTCTACATTTTCCCAAATATTTCTCAATTTGGCATGACTTCTGAGGAATTTGCGACGAAATTAGTGCAAGAAGAACGTGTAGCGGTTGTTCCGGGATCTGCCTTTGGTGAAAGTGGAGAAGGATTCGTTCGAATTTCTTATGCCTACTCATTAGATAGTTTGAAAAAAGCAATCGAACGTCTAGAAAGTTTTATTCATAAATTAAGAAATGGTGAAATTTCCTAAAATAAAACTCCTGTCACTTCAAGATGACAGGAGTTTTTTGATGTAACATTTATTCTTTATTGAAAATACCTGTTGATAAATAACGTTCACCTGTGTCAGGTAGAAGTGCAACAACAGTTTTACCTTTTCCAAGTTTTTTCGCAACACGTAATGCCGCAGCAACTGCAGCACCTGATGATATTCCTGTTAGAATTCCTTCAGTAGCAGCTAATTTTTTAGCTGTTTCAATCGCTAATTCACTTGTAATTAGTTCGAAATCATCGATAACTTCTTTATCGATAATACTTGGTAAGAATCCAGCGGAAATTCCTTGGATACGGTGTTTTCCTTTTTGTCCTTTTGAGATAAATGGAGCTTCTTCAGGTTCTACTCCAATAATTTGAACAGCAGCATTTTTTTCTTTTAAGGCACGACCAACACCTGTAATAGTTCCACCTGTTCCAATACCGGCAACAAATGCGTCAGGTGTTTCACCATCGAAGGCTTGAATAATTTCTTGACCAGTTGTTTGATAGTGAATGCTTGGGTTAGCTGGGTTGTCAAATTGTTTTGCCCAGAAATAACCAGGTTGTTGAGATAATTCTTCTGCTTTTTGAACGGCAGCTCCGAAACCTTCGGCAGCAGGAGTTAATAATACTTCTGTACCATAAGCAGTCATTAGTTGACGGCGTTCGATAGACATTGAGTCAGGCATAATTGTAATAACTTTATAACCTTTAGCTGCTCCAACTAGGGATAAGCCGACACCAGTGTTTCCAGAAGTTGCTTCGATAATCGTATCTCCTGGTTTTAGCTGACCTTCTCTTTCAGCAGTTTCAATAATATTTAGTGCGATACGGTCTTTAACAGAACCACCAGCGTTAAACGCTTCTACTTTCACGTAAATATCTGCACTATCTGCATCTGTTAAACGATTTAGTTTAACAAGGGGTGTATTACCGATTAATTCAGTAATATGGTTTACTCTTTTTGACATAAGGATACCTCCAAAATATTTTATTGGGCAACTTTGAAGGGCTGCTTAAGGGGTATTTTAGACCTGTATTTTGATAAAAACAAGAGTTTTGCTTGAAAAATTTAAAAGAAAGGGGTGTTTTTATGAAAAAATATCCGAAAACAATGGGAAAGATTCAAGAATTAATGGATAATGGTGTTTATCCAGGATTTAGTGTTGCTTTTATTGAAGGAGAAGAAGTAGAAAAGATAGTTGAAGGTACACTTACAAAAGAGGCGGATGGTAAACTTGTCGAAGATGGATTATTCTATGATCTTGCTTCTGTTACAAAAGCATTTGTAACAAGCACTTTATTAGTACAAATGGTCGAAAAGAAGGAAATTGATTTAGACACACCTATCACTAAATGGTTTCCAAATGCTGATGAAAGAGTTACGCTTCGTCATTTAATCACGCATACTTCAGGATTATGGGGATATATTGAAAATCGAAATGAACTAGCTCCAGATGCATTAATTGAAGCTTTATCGATTTTACCTGTGACAGAAACATTCCACCATACGGTAAAATATACCGATACAGGATTTGTTTTAGCGGGAATTATTTTAGAAAAAGAATTTGGCAAACCAATAGCAGATTTATTTGATGAAAGAATTGCTCGTCCGTTGAACCTTACAGCAACATATGGACCACTGCCTAGTGAAGCTTGTGTGCCAACTGCTTTTGAAGAAAGACGTGGAAGATTATTGCAAGGAGAAGTGCATGATCCTAAAGCGAGTATTTTACAAAGAAGATGTGGAAGTGCAGGCCTATTTGCGACATTGGATGATTGTATCACTTTAGTGCAATTATATTTACATGACGGGATATTGAGAGACTTTGAATATTGCAGTGCAGAGATGATACAAAGTTTATTGAAGGACTGGACACCGACGAGACAAGCAGGGCGTTCACTTGGATGGGATATGGACCGAGTGGATGAACAAATTTGGTTAAGACATACCGGGTTTACAGGGACAACGGTATTAATGAACTTAAGAACAAAACAAGCGATGATTCTGTTAACCAATCGCATCCATCAGTTTGAAGATACGCCGTCTTATAATCGATTACGAGAAGAATTGATTCAGATTTATGAGCGGGAGGCGTAGTGTAAAAAGAAGTGTCAAAGGACGCCAGCAGCCCTGCGGTCTCATGGTTAAATTTTGAGCCTAAGGTCTCAAAATTTCCAGTGATAAAATCTGCATAACTCAGTTTTTATCACTCGTGCTACTATAAGAAGTCTTTTGTGATTTAACGGGAGTTTATGAGAGTGTGTTAGATATAGAACTTGTTGATAGGGTTAGCTTACAGTATGAAGTCTATCCGCTTAAAAACATCATAAAAACTTAAGGAAGAAGTTACGTTTGTAGGACTTCTTCTTTTTTGTTTATTCTTTCACAAATCGATAGACTATCATAATTAACAGTGATAAACTGATGGGCTAGGGATTCTATCAGTTAGGAGTGGGAAAAATGGGATGGAGAATAATTGTTGTTAAAGCACATGCAAAGCTGTCGTATAAAAATAATTATTTAATTTATAAAGACGCAGAAATTGTAGAACAAATTCATTTATCAGAGATTGATATTTTATTATTAGAGCGAACAGATATTTTAATTACAACAATGTTAATGAAGAGATTAATGGATGAAAAAATATTAGTCATTATTTGTGATGATAAACGATTACCAATTGCTCAACTGGTTCCTTATTATGGAAGTCATAATAGCAGCTTACAATTGGCAAAACAACTTCAATGGGGGAAGGATAGAAAGGTAGAAGTTTGGACAGAAATTATATTGCAAAAAATGATGAATCAAGCAAGTCATCTATATCAGCAAGATTATACAGTGAAATCAGAATCATTAGGTCGACTCATTCATGAATTACAATTAAATGATGTCACCAATCGTGAAGGGCATGCAGCAAGAATTTATTTTACGACATTATTTGGAAGTAAGTTTACAAGAGATGATGCTAGTGATATTAATGCAGCTTTAGATTATGGGTATACTTTATTACTAAGTTTATTTGCCAGAGAAATTGTTTCAAATGGTTGTTTAACTCAACTAGGATTAAAACATGCAAATCAGTTTAATGCTTTTAATTTAGCAAGTGATTTGATGGAACCATTTCGTCCATTAGTGGATCAAATTGTTTATCAAAATCGTTATAAAGTTTTTGTAGATCTTAAAAGAGATTTGTTCCAGTTATTTTGCAAAACTTACTATTATGATAAAAAAGAAATGTATTTATCGAATATTGTTAGTGAATATACGAAAAAGGTGATTAAAGTTTTAAATGGGGAGAAGACGGAAGTACCGGTGTTTCGTCTATGAGTGAGAGATATATGCGAATGTTATTAATGTTCGATATGCCTGTAGAAACAGCGGAAGAAAGAAAAGCATATCGACAATTTCGAAAATTTTTAATTAGTGAGGGATTTATAAAACATCAATTTTCTGTTTATAGTAAATTATTGTTGAATGGAACTGCAAATCAAAGTATGATTGCGCGATTAAAACAACATAATCCTAAAAAAGGGATGATTACGATTTTAACCGTAACAGAGAAACAATTTGCTAGGATGATTTATTTATCAGGCGAAAGAAGTCAATCAGTTGCGAATACGGAAGATCGATTGGTATTTTTGGGAGATGATGAAAATGATTAGGATTGGATTACCTTTAGCAGACGAAGAAATTGTTGTTGAGGGAGCAACATTATTAAGTATTGAATCAAGAGAAGCACTTGCTCGTACAGTTGAAGATTTTTATCGTTATGATGGGGAAGAACGTTTGAAATTAGCGGATAAAAAATTTAAACCAATTAAAGAGTCAGAATTAATGATTGTAACGGATATACTTGGTTATGATGTCAATTCGACAGCTATGTTGAAACTAATTTATGGACATATTGAAAATCAATTAAATGAAAAGCCAGAAGTAAAATCAATGATAGAAAAGTTAACAGATACGATTACTGAATTAATAAGTTATGAATTGGTTGAAAATGAATTAGATCTAGAGTATGACGAAATAACAATTCAAGAATTAATTAAGGCTTTAGGAGTTCAGATTGAAACAAGAAGTGATAGTTTGTTGGATAAAATATTGGAAATTATCCAAGTTTATAAGTATTTGAGTAAAAAGAAATTATTAGTTTTTGTGAATGTACTAGTCTATTTTCAAAAAAGAGAAGTAGAAGAAATTTTAGATTATATTCGTTTGAATCACCTAGATATTTGTTTTTTAGAAGGGAAGGTAGTAGAGGATTTCTCAATACTAAGTTATAAAATTGATGAAGATTTTTGTTTCTTCACAAAAAATGTATAAAAAAAGATGTCGAATCGACATCCACGTATGAAACGTTGTTTACGGACAAGCCTTATTTTAACTTGCGTGTTGTTCTGAATAGTTCCACAGTAAAAGTATACAATAGATAGTTTAAAATGTAAACGTTTTTTGTTAAAATGAAACTGTGAATAATTTCTTAAAGAGGTGGGAAATATGAGAAAAAATTACTCTATTGGATTAGATATTGGGACAAATAGTGTTGGGTATAGCGTTATTTTTGATGATAACTATAAAGTTCCAGTAAAAACAGCAAAAGTTTTAGGAAATACTAATAAAAAATCTATTCGTAAAAATTTAATGGGTTCAGTACTACTTGATAGTGGCGAAACAGCGATGGCTCGTAGAATGAAGCGTACAAATCGTCGTAGAATTGAACGAAGAAAAAATCGAATTCGTTATTTACAAGAAATTTTTGCGCCTTATATGATGCAAGTGGATGAAAATTTCTTTGCGAGATTACAAGATTCATTTTTATGGGAAGAGGATAAACCACATAGTAAATATCCATTTTTTGGAAATGTTGAACAAGAAGTTGCATTTCATGATAACTATAAAACAATCTATCATTTAAGAAAAGAATTAGCAGATGGAAAAGAAAAAGCGGATTTACGATTAGTTTATTTAGCTTTAGCTCATATTGTTAAGTTTAGAGGACATTTTTTAATTGAAGGAAATGTAGATGTTGAAAACAATGATATTCAACAGCTATTTGATGAATTTTTAGCAGTTTATAGTGCTTATTTTGAAGATGTTTCTGTGCTAGAAAAGAAAATGGAAGTAAGAGGCATTTTAATTGAGAAAATTAGTAAAACTGCTAAAAAAGATAAAATTGTACAGACATATACGATTGATAAAAAGAGTCCATTGATTGAATTTTTAAAATTAATTGTAGGTAACTCAGGCGAATTTAAAAAGATTTTTGACTTAGATGAAAAATCTACTCTTCAATTTTCTAAAGAAAGTTATGAAGATGATCTAACAGCATTATTAGAACAAGTAGGAGATGAAGTAGCGGATGTATTTCTAGCTGCTAAGAAAGTATATGATAGTGTTGTTTTAGCGAATATTTTATCCATCAAGGATAAAAATACAAAATCACCATTGTCTGCTGCTATGATTCAACGATATGAAAATCACCAAGAAGAGTTAGCAGAATTAAAACAGTTTTTCAAAGCAACTTTAGAAAGAGAGACATATAAGGAATTCTTTAATGATTCTAAAAAAGATGGTTATGCAGGATACATTGATGGAAGTACGACCCAAGAAGCTTTTTATAAACAATTGAAAAAATTATTTGAAGCAACAGAAGCTCCAGAATTATTTAAAGAAAAATTAGAACGAGAAGACTTTTTAAGAAAACAACGTACTTTTGATAATGGATCTATTCCACATCAGATTCATCAAAAAGAATTCGAAGCCATTATTGAACGACAAGGGGCTTTTTATCCATTTTTATTAGAAAATAAAGATAAATTAGTCAAAATTTTTGAATTTAGAATTCCATATTATGTTGGACCATTAGCGAAAAATCAGGAAAGTCCATTTGCTTGGGCAACTTATCATAAAGATGAACCAGTACGTCCATGGAATTTTGAAGAAATTGTCGATACAAAAGTTGCTGCTGAAGAATTCATTCATCGTATGACAAACTATGATATTTACTTACCAGATCAAAAAGTATTACCAAAGCATAGTTACTTATATGAATTATTTACAGTTTATAATGAACTCACCAAAATTCAATTTGTAGATGATCAAGGAAATGCCTCTTACTTTAATGCCAAATCTAAGAAAGATATTATCGATAATGTCTTTAAAAAAGAAAGAAAAGTAACGGAAGAAAAATTAATGAATTATCTAAAAGTTGCTTATGCTGATTTTAGAATAATCCGTATTGAGGGATTAAGTGAACATACAAAGGCTTTTAATGCTTCCTTAGGAACTTATCATGATTTCTTAAAATTAAAAGTGAATAAAGAATTTTTAGATAATGAAGCTAACTTACTGATAATCGAAGATATTATTTTAACATTAACGATATTTGAAGATCGAAAAATGATTCGTGAACGTTTAAGTCAATATGCATCTTATTTTGATGAAAAAGTAATGAAACGATTGGAAAGACGCCACTATACTGGATGGGGCAGATTGTCTAAGAAATTAATTGATGGAATTAGAGATAATGGGAAAACAATTCTGGATTATTTGAAAGATGATCCTGCTGGAAATCGTAATTTCATGCAATTAATTCGAGATGATTATTTAACATTCAAAAAACAAATTGCTGAAGCTCAAGTAGTTGGAGAAGCAGATAGCTTAGTCGAACAAGTACAATCACTTGCTGGAAGCCCTGCTATTAAAAAAGGCATTTTACAAACTATGAAAATTGTAGATGAACTCATTAAAATTATGGGTTATAAACCAACGAGCATTGTTATTGAAATCGCAAGGGAAAATCAAACAACAGCACAAGGGTTGAAACAATCAAGAACTAGATTTAAAAAGGTATACGAAGGATTGAAGTTACTATCAAGTAAACTTCTAGAAGAGCATAATATTACGAATAAAGAATTATTGAGTGAAAAGCTATACTTGTATTGCTTACAAAATGGGAAAAATATGTATACGGGTGAAGCAATAGATATTAATCGTTTAAGTGAATATGATGTGGATCATATTATTCCTCGTAGTTATTGGCCAGAAAATTCAATTGATAATAAAGTTTTAGTTAGTTCAAAAGATAATCGTGAAAAATCTGATGACGTTCCAAGTTTAGAAATTGTGAACCGCATGGATACTTACTGGAAAGTTTTATTAAATGCAAAATTAATTAGTGAATTGAAGTATAAACGTTTAACGAAAGCACGTCATGGTGGATTAACAGATAAAGATAAAGAAGGCTTTATTCGTAGACAATTAGTTGAAACTCGACAAATTACAAAACATATTGCAAAAATGTTAGACGAAAAATGGAATTCAAGTGTAGATAATTCGGGTAAGAAAATTTATGAAGTTAAAATTGTAACCTTAAAATCTAGCTTAGTATCTAACTTTAGAAAGATGTTTGATATTCCAAAAATTCGTGATTTGAATCATTACCATCATGCTCATGATGCGTATTTAAATGCGGTAGTAGGAAATCTTTTAATTAAAAAATATCCAAGATTAGCTCCTGAATTTATTTATGGACAACATTTATATATAAATCGTAAAGTATCAAGTGAAGGAAAGGCTAATCAAAAAGTAAATATTTATTCCAATGTGTTAAAATTCTTACAAGATGATGGAGAACAGAAAGATTCTCAAGGAAACATAATTTGGAATAAGGATCAACATATTGGAATGATTAAGAAAGTCATCTTTAATAACCAAGTAACCGTTGTAAAGAAAACAGAGATTCAGTCCGGTGGATTTACAAATGAAACAGTTGAGAAAAAAGGAACTTCTGATAAATTAATTCCACGTAAAAATGGATGGGATACGAATAAATATGGTGGTGTCGGAAGTCCCAAAAATGCTTATGCCATAATATTTGAGTGCGAGAAAACTAAAGGAAAGAAAGTAGTTAAAGGAAAAGAAATTGTTGGTATTTCAATTTTAAATCAAAAACGATTTGAAGATAATCCAATTACTTTCATAGAAGAATTAGGTTACAAGAAAGTTCAAGAGGATAGTATTAGAGTCCTTCCAAAATATACATTATTTGAAATGGAAGGTGGAAAACGTCGTAGATTAGCGAGTCATCGAGAATTACAAAAAGCAAATGAATTAACTTTATCAGATACCTTTACATTATTGTTATATCATGCATTGCATAGAGATGATGAAGAAAATAAGGAACATCGTGAGTATCTAAATCAACATCGTTCAGAATTTAAAGATTTGTTTGATGTCATTATTGAAAAATCAGAGCAATGGGTAGTTAAACCCAAAGTTGTAGAACGCTTGAAAAAAGCGATGGAAATACATTTTGAAAAGTCAAATATTGATGAAATTTCAGCATCATTTTTGTCATTATTAACTTTTATGAGAGCCGGTGCATCTTCTGCATTTAACTTTTTTGATGAACAAATTAAATTTGAAAATCAACGATATGAATCAGTAACAGAATGTTTAACAAGTGTGTTAATTTATCAATCTGTAACAGGTTTTTATGAAACAAGAATAGATTTGGACATAGAAAAGTAATATAATCTATGTGACAATATAAATAATTAAATATAATAAATGGAATCATTCAGAACTGAAGTCTAGCTAGGACGAATGGTGCGATTACGAAACAACGACATAATTTGAAAGTGCGAGGTTTTAGAGCTGTGTTGTTCTGAATGGTTCCAAAATTCAGTATGAGTAATATCCCAATCGTCTTGAGTTTTAGAGCTGTGTTGTTCTGAATGGTTCCAAAATTGGCTTGTCATTAATTCGCCATCAGCATCAGTTTTAGAGCTGTGTTGTTCTGAATGGTTCCAAAATATATTTGAATTCGTATCCTAAGATTACACCGTTTTAGAGCTGTGTTGTTCTGAATGGTTCCAAAATTCCGTACTGAAGCTAACAGATTCCATACTCGTTTTAGAGCTGTGTTGTTCTGAATGGTTCCAAAATTTTTCCAGCGTTTAGTTCCTAATGTTTTTCGTTTTAGAGCTGTGTTGTTCTGAATGGTTCCAAAATATTTTTCTAATAAAAAGTAGTCATTAACTCGTTTTAGAGCTGTGTTGTTCTGAATGGTTCCAAAATTTCAATTTCTAGTAATTCTCTTGTTTCTTCGTTTTAGAGCTGTGTTGTTCTGAATGGTTCCAAAATTATTCTTCTCGGATCTGGAAAGATACGGATGTTTTAGAGCTGTGTTGTTCTGAATGGTTCCAAAATTGTTCGGTGTTCGTTTAGGGTCGATAACGAGTTTTAGAGCTGTGTTGTTCTGAATGGTTCCAAAATGCGTTATATAACGCAAACAAACGTAATCAAGTTTTAGAGCTGTGTTGTTCTGAATGGTTCCAAAATTTGTACTTGCTTTAATTCCAACGTTGATACGTTTTAGAGCTGTGTTGTTCTGAATGGTTCCAAAATTAGGTGGAAAATTGTGCCACCAGTAACTGGTGTTGTAGAGCTGTGTTGTTCTGAATGGTTCCAAAATCTTTATTCATCAACTCCATCAACGTAAGCAGTTTTAGAGCTGAGTTGTTCTGAATGGTTCCAAAATGAAAAAAACATTTTCCAGAGGCAGGTGGTCGTTTTAGAGCTGTGCTGTTCTGACTGTTCCAAAATTTTGTCGCACTTGTGACGTCCAACGCCCTAGTTTTAGAGCTGTATCATTCTGAATAGTGATCAAATGACAATAATACAAAGCTAAATAGTTTATAGGAGTAAAGTTATGGTAAATGAAAAAAGAAATATCATAATGATTGACGGATGGGAATATATCCATTGTCCTGTTTGTGGAGAGTTAGTAGAAACGTATGATATTTGTGATAGATGTCATTGGCAAAATACAGGAAGTGCGAATATTGATGGTGGTCCAAATAAAATCACACTAACTGAAGCAAAAGAGTTATTTGACAAAGGATTGCCAATAAAAGGAAATACTTACTAATGATAAAGAAAACTTCAAAGAAATAGTAGTTAAACTAATTGGCATGAGAAAGAGGATGATTACAATCGAAAACTCTCAAAAGACATGGGTAATTGATGGATATTTATGGCTTCATTGTCCTGTTTGTGGAAATGAAGTGATGGATTATGATATTTGTGATGTCTGCCATTGGCAGAATACTGGAATCATAAATATTGATGGTGGACCAAATAAAATGACATTAGCAGAAGCAAAAGAAGCATACGCTAAAGGATTACCAATTCGTTAACCAGCACCTAGAATATTCTAGGTGTTTTTTCTTGTTCATTCATAGTCTTGTTAAAACAACGAAACTCATTCAATAAGACTCAACAGTAGGACAAGGATATGTAATATGTTAAAATTAAAGAAAACAGATGATAAAAAGGAGTTAGGAAGATGAAAAATATTACAGCAGCAGAATTTCAAACAGTCAAACAATCAGAGGAAGTCGTTTTAATTGATGTTCGTGAAAAAGACGAGTATCAAGCTGGACATATTCCAGGAGCAGACAATTTTCCATTAAGTGAATTGGGTACTAGCTATACGAATTTAGATAAAAATCAACCGTATTATGTTGTTTGTCAAGCAGGTGGTCGTTCTGCTAGAGCGTGTGAATTTTTGGAAGCGCAAGGTTTTGATGTGATCAATGTAACTGGTGGCATGAATGAGTGGCAAGGTGAAGTTGCTAAGTAAGGTTTTCTATTGAAAGAATAGCTCTCAGTTTCTCAATTTTCTCTAGAATATTCAGTTTTGAATTTAAGTTCATTGGAAAATATGATAAAATGAAATAGAATTTGCGAAACTAGGAGGAGTATTGTGCCGGGATTATTTATTACAATGGAAGGCCCAGATGGAGCAGGAAAAACAACTGTGATTGAAAAGCTTATTCCATTATTAGAAGAACGAACAAATGTGACCATTACTTCTACTCGAGAACCTGGAGGAAGTCGAATTGCAGAAGATATTCGACAAATTATTTTAGATGTTCAAAATGTAGAAATGGATGTTCGAACAGAAGCAATTTTATATGCAGCTGCAAGAAGACAACATTTAACGGATCGAATTTTACCGAATTTAGAAAAAGGTGGCATTGTATTTTGTGATCGCTTTGTAGACAGTTCATTAGTTTACCAAGGAGTAGCTCGTGGAATTGGTGTCGAAGCAGTGTATCAGTTAAATCAATTTGCAACAGCGGGAAAAACACCAGATGTAACTTTATATTTAGATGTTCCAGCTGAAATTGGATTAGAAAGAATTCATTTAGCAAAAGGGAATCGTCAATTTGACCGCTTAGATCAAGAAGGATTACAATTCCACAAAATGGTTCGTCAAGGATATTTGGATATTATTCCAACAGATCCTGAACGTTTTATCCAAATTGATGCAACAAAAACAGTGGATGAAGTTGTGCAAGAATGTTTAACAGCTTTAGTAGAACGTTATCCAGAATATTTTACGAATGGAGAGAGATAATATGAAATTAATTATTGCGATTGTACAAGACAAAGATAGTCATTTATTAAGCGATGAGTTTGCAAATGCAAATGTTCGTGCAACTCGTTTATCAACAACAGGTGGATTTTTACGAGCAGGAAACACAACATTCTTAGTAGGGATTGAAGAAGAACGTGTGGAAGAAGTTTTAACAATTATTCGTGAAAACTGCGAATCAAGAGAACAATTAACAACTCCTCCAGTACACTTGGATACAACATTAGAAGCTGGAATGTCTATGCCTGTTCCAATTCGTGTAGGTGGTGCAACAGTATTCGTTGTTCCAGTAGAAGCTTTCTACCGTTTCTAATATGAACATGTTGAAGCAATCTTTTATTCACGCAGTTCAAAAAAATCGTTTAGGTCATGCGTATTTATTTGAAGGAATGCAAGGAGTTGGGAAAAGAGAACTAGCTCTATTTCTTGCCAAATTAGTTTTTTGCCAAGAACGAGCTGACCATGAAGAACCTTGTCTAAAGTGTGATTATTGCCGAAGAATTGATGAGGGAAATTTCCCTGATGTCATGGAGATTACTCCGGATGGGCAAACGTTAAAAGTAGACCAAATGAGAGAATTGAAGCAACAATTATCGAAAACAGCAATGGAAGGGCATATGAAAGTATGTATTATCCATGATGTGGATACATTAACGACTGGAGCAGCCAATAGCTTATTAAAATTTTTAGAAGAACCAGAGTCTTCGATATTATTTTTATTATTAACAAGCAAACTTAGCAAAGTATTACCAACGATTCAATCTCGTTGCCAAATTGTTCATTTTGCAACGCCCGTTATGGAGACTTTAACGAACCAATTAGAAGAAGCAGGAGTAATTCCTTCTGTTTCTCGTTTATTAGCAATACTGACAAGTGATTTGGATGAGGCACTAGAATTAGCCAATAGTGAATCATTCCAACAATTGCGTCAAGATAGTTGGCAATGGTATACACGAGTATTCCAAAATCGTTCTATGTCATTTGTAACGATTCAGTCGCAAATGATGCCGTTACTAACTTCAAAGGCTGAAGGTCAACGTTTTTTAGAATTATTATCCATTTATGTGAGAGATTCTCTTTATATGGCAATCGGTGCTAAAGAGCAAATGATTCAAAAAGATAAAGTAGCTACTTTACAAACAATTGCGAATCAGTTATCTGTACAAAAATGGATTGAATTGCATGAAAAGACAAGTAGAGTTTTAGAAAAAGTGCAATCAAATGTAGGAATACAAGCAGCCCTAGAACAATGGGTATTAATGATTCCTAAGTAAGAAAGGAGAGATGGTATGACGAATCGTCAATTATATGACCGAGTAGAACAATTAAAAAGACAAGTTCATCAACAATTAGAATTGTTAGAAGAAATTAGTCAAGAATTACAAGTAGTCATTGAAGAAAATCATAATTTAACGATGGAAAATCTTCACTTAAAAGAACGATTAGATACCATCGACGAATCTGTTCCAGCGGATCAATCAAATGAGCAGGTGGAACAAAAGAAAAAACGCAGTCAGTCATTAATTAATTTGGAAAATATTTATGACCAAGGATTCCATATTTGTAATTTTTATTATGGAAAACGTCGAGATAATGATGAAAACTGCATGTTTTGTACCGAAATTTTATTTAGTGAAAAACAATAATAGAATAACAGAATAAAAAAACACTTTTCTATTAGTAGCAAGGACGTCAGCAGCCTCGCAAATGCGAGTCTCATGTTTCTACTGCTATGGGAAAGGTGTTTTTTAGTTTGTCATTTTGATTTCGTTCATGATATTTAATAGATACATAAATGACATAGAATACTAGAATCCCAGAAAATTTCTCCGTAGCAAAAGTAATATAAGCCATGATGGCTTATATTACAGGGAGAATTCGAGACCAAGGCTCGAATTCTAGCCATGAGACTCGCTAAGCGAGGCTGCTGGCGACCTTGCTACTAATAGAAAATACATCCGTTGCTAGTATTCGTTTTTTGTCAAAGAGAACAATATATTTATAAAAACAAGCAATATTTATCGTTCTTTTTATCTTTCTATCAAAAATACAATCGTTTATAATAAACATACGTAAGAAATGGGAGTGAACGATATGAAACAAAAACCAAATGTTATTTTATTAATGGTGGATCAAATGAGAGCCGATGCACTATCCTTTAATGATCCGAACCATTTTGCGATAACACCAACTTTAGATATGATGGCTTCTTTGGGATATAATTTCGAACAAGCCTATTCTCCTGTTCCGAGTTGTGTACCAGCACGTGCAGCCTTATTAACCGGAATGGATCAGTCTTCTACGGGCCGTGTAGGGTATGAAGACGAAGTTCCTTGGAATTATACGAATACATTACCTCAAACGTTTAGAGATTGGGGATATCAAACAGAGTGTATTGGGAAAATGCACGTTTACCCTTCAAGAAAAAGAATGGGATTTGACCACGTAGTATTACACGATGGATATTTACATGTCGACCGAAAATATGACAAAGCTTATGGACAGAATTTTGAAGCTTCAAGTGATTATTTAGAATTTTTGAAAAAAGAATTAGGACACGATATCGATATGATTGATGATGGTGTCAATTGTAATTCATGGGATGTTCGTCCTTGGGAATTGCCAGAAAAATATCATCCAACGAATTGGGTAGTGAGCGAGTCGATTCAATTTTTAAAACGTCGAGATCCTTCTGTGCCATTTTTCTTAAAAATGTCATTTGAAAAACCTCATGCACCTTTAAATCCACCAAAATATTTTTATGATTTATATATGGATGCATTGCCAGATGAGACAGACTTGCATATTGGAAACTGGGAACGATTAGAAGAAAAAATTCCAGACTTATATGCTCATCGTGGCAAATTAAAACCAGGCGCTCAAAAAAGAATGTTAGCCGCTTATTATGGCTTAGTTTCTCATATCGATAATCAAATTAGCCGTTTCTTAACAGCATTGGAAGAGTTTGATTTAGATAAAAATACGATTATTTGGTTCGTATCTGACCATGGGGATCAATTAGGGGAACATTATTTATTTAGAAAAGCCTATCCTTATCAAGGAAGTATTAAAGTTCCATCATTTATTTATGATCCAGGAAATATTATTGCAGCCAGTCATAAAACGATTAAGCAATTAGTGAAATTACAAGATATTTTTCCTTCATTAGTGGATTTAGCACTTGGAGAACATGTAGAAGTGGATGGAAAGAGTGTGAAACAATTATTGTTTGGTCATTATGAAGGTTGGAGACAGGATTTCCATGGAGAACATAGTAAGGGAGTCGATTCTTGCCAATTTGTCTTAACTCAAGATTGGAAATTCATTTGGTATCCTGTAAAGGACGAATATCAATTATTCCATATGCCAACGGATCCAAATGAAATGAAGAATTTAATAACAGAAGAAAGTTATGCTCCAGTTATTGAAGAGTTAACAGCAAAACTAGTGCAATATTTACAAAATCGTCCGGAAGAATTTGTAAAAGATGGAAAATTACACCAAGTGCCAGTAGAAGCCATTCGTGCGACTCTTTATAAGGAGGAAGCATAATGGAATTTGTTCAAATACCAGCAGGAAAATTCCTAATGGGAGATTCTACTCATCAAGGATTTGTAGAAGATTATGAAGGCCCCGCTGTAGAAAAAGAAGTTCATGCATTTGAAATGGCAAAAACTCCAGTGACAAATGCAGAGTTTTTAGAATTTGTACAAGCAACTGGTTATCAAACTTTAGCGGAGAGATTAGGAGATTCCTATGTATTTCATTTATTATTACCTGAGGAAAAAAGGGAGAATTATCCTCATATAACAGGCTCTCCTTGGTGGAAAGTCGTACCAAACGCTAATTGGGCACATCCATTTGGCGAAGGTTCTAGTATAGAGGGGATCGAGGATCATCCAGTCGTTCATATTGCGTTAGAAGATGCTATCGCTTTTTGTAAATGGGCTAACCTGCAATTGCCAACTGAAGTGCAATGGGAGTATGCAGCACGAGCAATGAGTACGAGTACTTATCCTTGGGGAGAAGATTTAGTACCTGAATCAGGCTACCGTGCAAACACATGGCAAGGAGATTTTCCAAATGTCAATGACGCATTAGATGGATTTGTAGGAACAGCTCCTGTGTATTCATTTGAACCGAATGATTTTGGATTGTATCAAATGATTGGAAATGTTTGGGAATGGTGTAGTCATCCAAGAGGAATTGTTTTACCTTTAGTAGAAGAGAGAATCTCTCTGGATTCAATCAAACCTAATGGAGAATTTGCGATTCGTGGGGGATCATTTTTATGTCATTGTTCTTATTGTAATCGATATCGAGTAGCTGCTAGAAATGGCGCCTTTGTAACGTCTACAACAAGTCATATGGGATTTCGTTGTGTCCGTTTTGAGGAGGAATCATATGTACGTAGCAATTTATAGCATCATCGTCTGGATTGCGACTTTTATTGGCGCAATAACGGGATTAGGTGGAGGAATTATTATTAAACCGGCTTTTGATTTTGTTGGGTTAGATCAAGCAGCGATGATTAGTGTGTATTCAACAATTGCAGTATTTTCCATGTGTATCGTGTCTCTCTATAAAAGATGGGATGATGTAAAAAATAGTCAGCGAAAAATTGCGTTGGGACTTTCGATAGGTTCAATTATAGGCGGACTATCTGGTGAACAAATTTTCCAGATGGCTTTACAATATTGGGGAAATCGATTCGTGAGTCTATCTCAATCGATTTTATTAGTAATCATTCTTGTGGGAATTATTGTATATGCTTTTTTCCAAGAAAAAATATCGACACACTCCTTAAACCATTTATTTGGGATTATGGTTTTAGGTTGGAGTGTAGGTTTAGTATCTGTCTTTCTTGGAATTGGCGGAGGTCCTTTGAATATTGTGCTGTTATTATATTTCTTTTCAATGAAATCAAAAGAAGCAGCATTTTATTCGATTCAAATGATTTTCTTCGCGCAAATTATGAAAATGGGTTCGATTGTAACGCATCTGCATCAGATTGAATGGAATGGATTATTAGTAATTTTGATTATTGTTTTTGCATTTTTAGGGGGATATGTTGGAACAAAAATTCAAAAAAAATTAACCCACCAACAAGTACTAACCTATTATCATTTATTGATGATTTTATTATTATTTATCAATTTGTATAATGTGTACCAACGATTGTAATTTAAAAACTAAAACAGACTTTTTTTGTTGTAAGGTCGCCAGCAGCCAGCTAATGCTGTCTCATGGCTAAATTTCGAGCCTAGGTCTCGAAATTTCCCTGTAATATTATCCGATATTTATATCGGATAATATTACTTTTGCTACAAAAAAAGTCTGTTTTAGTTTTTATTTTGAATTAACAACATAATAAAAAACACTTGAGGTTACAGAATATGAGAAAACGATTAATAATCCAGCAAGTTATATAATTAAAGAAGAAGTTGTGTGATTTATTGTAAGAAAATAGCCTGAGGTAATGTCAGATCCTTAACAAAAAATAAGATACGAAATATACTAACTTCCATTAAATAGTAAGAAAGTTATCATTTTTTGTGTAAAAGATGAACAATAAAAATAGACAAGACTTTTTTGCCGCATAAGTCATATAATCCAATATACATATTGGATTATATGACAGGTATAATTCGAGACCGAGGCTCGAATTTTAGCCATGAGACTCGCTTTTGCGAGGCTGCTGGCGACCTTGTAGGCTAAAAAGTCTTGTCTATTTTTATTTTCGCTCATTCTTGGTGAATCAACTTGTAAACGTCTTGTTTTTTTAGTTGGTTTTGTTTTGCGACCCATTTAATGGCATCTTTTTGAGAAAGTTGTTGGTGTTCCATTGCCCATTGTACTTGTTCTTCTAAACTTAAATGGTCACAAGAAGCAGTTTCTTCAGTCGCAACACTAGTTGTTATCTCTTCAGGATGAGTGGTACCAATTAAAATACAACATTCTCCTTTTAATTCTTCTTCCTCACATAGTGTTTTCAATTCTAAAGCAGTTCCACGAATAAATTCTTCATGCTTTTTCGTTAATTCTCGACATAAAACGACTTCTTTTTCTTCACCGTAAACTTGAGCAATAAGATTAAAACAATCCTCTAATCGATAAGGAGATTCATATAAAATGACTGTTTCACTATGACTCGACAAAGCTGTTAACTCAGCCACGCGCTCCTTTTTCTTTCTAGGAAGAAATCCGTAAAAATAAAAAGGTTGAGGAACTAATCCGGATGCAATGAGTGCAGTAATTGCAGCATTAGCTCCCGGTAATGGAATCACCGTAATTTCTTCTTGAATACAAGCTTGAACAAGTTCAAATCCTGGATCACTAATGGAAGGAGTTCCAGCATCGCTAACTTGAGCAATATTTTTTCCTTCTTTTAACCATTCTATAACACTAGGAATCCGTTCCTGTGTGTTATGTTCATGGAAACTTTTTTGAGGAGTTTGGATTTCAAAATGATTTAATAATTTCTGAGTATGTCTTGTGTCTTCTGCAAGAATAAAATTAACTTCTTGTAATGTTTTAATGGAACGAAAAGTCATATCGTCTAAATTTCCAATGGGGGTAGGGATTAAGTATAGTTTTCCATAAGGGGATTCTTCAAAACTTTTTTGTCTCATGATAGTTCCTCCTGTTGTAATAATTGAATAATAGGCTTGGATGTTTTTCTTATGTTCACACCTTGCCCTGTTAGATAGTTTATTTTTTGATTACGTGTTTGTTGTTTAAAAGCATATTCTGCTTTCAATGCTTCGGATTTAGTAGCATATTCTTTCGCATATAATAGGGTAATCGGACGTCTTGTTTTTGTATATTTGGCGCCTGTTCCATTATTGTGAGCCATGATTCTTTTTTCTACATTTGTCGTGTATCCTGTATATAAAGTGTTATCCTTACATAAGGCAACATAGATAAAATGTGTTCTCATTTCATTAACCCCATAATACTTCTTTTAATTTGTCTGTATATTGATTATTTTCATCAAAAATAGTAATAGGTGGTAAAATTCGAACGCCACCCGGTTGTCCATCTTTTATCAATTCAATGAGGACAATATTACTTTCTTTTCCTTCTTTTGGATGAATGAACTGAATCCGTTTCGGCTCTAGTCGATACAGTCTTGCTGTTGTTAAAATATCCGTAAGACGATCTGGGCGATGAACGATAAAGGCTTTTCCTTTCATCTTTAGTAACCCGGATATGTTTTGCAGTAATTCTTCTAATGGTAAATGAATTTCATGACGAGCAATCGTGAAAGCTTCTTTTTGATTGACGAGAGCTTGTTCTTGTAATTTGAAATAAGGAGGATTACATGTAATGTAATCGATGGAGTCTTTCTTTAGTATCGTTGTAATTTCTCGAACATCTGCTTGGAGTATTTCTACTTTTTCTTCTAGTTGATTGAGTTGGATTGTTCGATTTGCCATATCACATAACACTTCTTGTAATTCAACGCCTAAAATTTTATTGTTCGTTTTAGCGCTAAGTAAAAAGCTGACGACTCCATTTCCCGTACAGAGATCTACAATGTTTGCTTTTTTTTGATGAGGGATAGTAGCGAAATCACTTAATAATACTGCATCAATTGAAAAAGAGAACACTTCCGAACTTTGGATAATATCAATATTTTCTCGTTCTAATCTATCTAGTCTTTCATGTGGTTTTAACTCAAGCGTCATAAAGTCTCCTTACATTTACTCAATATAGTAGGTTTATTTTAGCATAGAAGGAAAGACTCTGCACAAAAATATATTTTTAAGAATCAAACTTAAGACCTATGACATCGAAAAAGAAAAAAGGCATAATAATCTTGTAAATGAAATTAGTAAACAAATGGAGGAATCCGATATGAATGAAAAAGAACGTATTTTAGATTTAGTAAAAAAAGGAGTGATTAGCTCGCAAGAAGGAATTTCCTTATTAGAAGAGCTAGGCAAAAATCAAGGAGAAGCTTCCAAAGTGAGTGAACAAGAGCAAAAAGATGCATCCACTTACCAAAAAGAAGATGAAAAACGATTCGATACAGTTTTAGACAGTCTTGCTTCTGTAGTTACAAATTTTTCAAGTGAATTGGATAAAGAATTCGAAACATTACATCAAGTCAATCAACAAGTGAAGCAAAAAGAAGAGCGAATCGAAGAACTTCATACTGCAAAAGCTCTTGATAAACTAACGGTAGAACAAGAAATGGAATTACAAAGACTGAATGAAGAATTAGAAGTTTTACGTTCTCAACAAAGAAGTTTAGAAGAAGAGAAAAAAGCTGCGGAAGATAAATTGAAACGATTGAAAAAAGAAGAATTCGATGAAAAAATTAAAAAAGCCAAACAAAAAATCGAAGAAACAGATTGGCAACAAACAACAAGTGATTCTCTATCACAATTAGGAGGAATCATTGGACGATTTGCAGGTCAATTTGCCAAAGCAGCTGCAGAAACAGCTCGTAATGTAAGTGTTACGATTAAAGATCATCCAAGTTTTTCAACGATGTCTCCATTTTTCTATAAAACAACTCACTCTTATGCTTTTGAAGAAGAGTTTGGAGAAATTGGCATTATTGAAATCAAAGTGGCAAATGGGGATATCAAAATGAAAACTGCTCCTCAATCAACTGTAACGATTGAAGGAGAATTTCGATTAAATGAAGAATTTGAAACGGAAGAAGAAATTGAAAACTATATAAATGAGCGAATGAATGTTAGTCTAGAGAACGATACATTTAAATTCTTTATTCCAAGTAAAAAAGTTTATGCAGATGTAACTTTTGTTTTTCCAGAAAAAGAGTATGATTATGTTAGTGTTAAAGGGTTGAATAGTGGGATTCGAATGAAAGATTTCACGGGAAAAGATTTTTATGCAGAATCACAAAATGGCGAAGTTTCTGTTAAAAATGTGAGTGGAACGATGTTAGAACTGACAAGTAAAAATGGAACGATTAAACAATTAGACGGACAATTCAAAGATACTATTTTAGATGGAACAAATGGGAATATTATTTTTGATGCAGAAGCAGAAAGTGCTACACTAAAAACAGTTAATGGTTCAATTAAAGTGAAAAAAGTTTCACCAAATGCCAAACAAATTATGGCTAAAACGGTCAATGGAAGTGTAAAATTAGATGTACCAGAATCATTAGAATTAGAAGCTTCATTAAGTACATCACTAGGAAAATTACATTATGATGATGCACAATATGAAGTGATTAAACATGAAAAAACAGTGACAAGTCATTCAGTTGTTTTAAGAAGACAAAAAGAAACGGTTCCTGTTAGAATTACAGGGAAAACAACGACTGGAAGTGTGACATTAAATTCGGTACAATAGAGATAAATTCGTAAAGAGGAGAGAACTATGAAAAGAAAAAGATTAATGCGTTCAAAAGATAATCGTATATTAGCAGGTGTTATCGGCGGAATTGCAGAATATTTAGACGTTGATGCAAGTATTTTAAGAGTCATCTTTGTACTTTTAACATGGTCAGGAATGCCAATCTTATTATATATTTTACTTGCGATCATTATTCCTTCAGAAAAAAAACCAAAAAATCATAACTATTATTATGATTCTTACAATCGACCAAGAAAAGAAGCCCGAAAAGTAGAAGAAGATGATTCTGATTGGAGTGACTTCTAAAGATATGTTTTTAAGAAAAATCGCTATTAACACAGTAGGATTTATGGTCATTGCAGCATTACTTCCCCAGTTCGTTGTAACCAATTGGGGATCAGCTTTGTTTGCGGCGATTGTTTTATCGATTTTAAATGTTGTCGTGAGACCCATTTTGATGATTGCCTTTATTCCATTAATTGCGGCAAGTTTTGGGGTGTTTATGTTAATTATTAATGCACTAATACTTTGGTTAATGATGGGAATTGTTCCAGGAATTCATGTGACATCATTTTGGATGTTAATCGTTGTCAGTGTGTTATTAAATATTTTTAGAAAATTTGTTGAAAATTTCTTCAAGGAAGAAGAATATTATTAGGATAAAAGATGACTTTTCATGAGTAGTAATAAACAGCTACTGTGGAGAGTCATTTTTTTGTTTCAGTTATCTGTGGTAAGGAAAGTATTAGAGAATCTATAAAGTTTAGGTGGTAGAATTACCCGAGAAGTGTAAAAATGTGGTATGATAGACTAGAATAAGTAGAAAATGAGGGATGATATGAAATCAATCGTAACAGTAGAAAAACTGGCTGACAAACTTCATTTGAAACCATTATATGGTTTAGAATATTTAGATCGTGAAATTACCACTAGTGAAATTTCAAGGCCAGGATTAGAATTAGCAGGATATTTTAACTTTTATCCATCAGAAAGAATACAATTATTAGGTAGAACTGAATTATCATTTGCAGAACAATTATCTTCACGTACAAGATTAAAAACAATGCGTCGATTATGTACACCTGAAACACCGTGCTTTGTAGTTTCTAGGAAATTATTACCTCCTGAAGAATTGATTGAAGCTGCAGAGGAAGCAAAAATTCCAATTTTACAGGCAAGTTCAAGAACAACTCATGTATCGAGTAGTGTCACAAACTATTTGGAAAGTAGATTAGCTCCTCGTACGTCAATGCATGGGGTATTAGTAGATGTCTACGGAATCGGAATGTTGATTACTGGAGAAAGTGGTGTTGGTAAATCTGAAACGGCGTTAGAATTAGTTCAAAAAGGGCATCGTTTAGTAGCAGATGACCGTGTAGAATTATACCAACATGATGAATTAACTCTTGTAGGGGAAGCGCCTGAAATTTTAAATAATTTAATTGAGATTCGCGGAATCGGAATTGTTGATGTAATGACTTTATTTGGTGCAGGAGCTATTTTGGATTCAAAGCAAGTGGATTTATTAGTTCATTTGGAAAACTGGACACCAGATAAACAATATGACCGTTTAGGAAGAGCTGTTGAAACAACTGCAGTGATGGGAGTAAGCATTCCGAAGATGAGAATTCCTGTGAAAACAGGTCGAAATGTTTCTATTATTTTAGAAGTTGCTGCGATGAACTTCCGCGCGAAAAAAATGGGATTTGATGCGACAAAAACATTTTCAGAACGTTTAGAACAGTTAATCGCTGAAAATAGCCAACATTAGGAGGATGACGGATGAATGAATTTTTACTTCAAACGATTAATCCTATAGCCATTGAAATTGGCAGTTTGCAAGTTCGTTGGTATGGCATCATTATTGCTTCTGCCATTTATATTGCAGCGACTTTAGCAGATAGAGAAGCAACTAAAAAAGGATTTCGTAAAGATTTTGTAGTTGATTTAGTATTTTGGGCCATTCCATTAGCCTTTTTAGGAGCAAGATTTTATTATGTTTTGTTTGAATGGAAACATTATATTGCTAACCCAATTGATATTATTAAAATTTGGGAAGGCGGTATTGCCATTTATGGTGGATTAATTGCTGGAGCTTTAACAACGTATTGGTTTTGTAAAAAAGAAGAAGTTTCCTTTACTTTGTTACTAGATATTTTAGCGCCGGTTGTCTTATTAGCGCAGTCAATTGGACGTTGGGGAAATTTCACGAATCAGGAAGCTCATGGAGCAGAAGTTACGAGACAATTTCTAGAAAATCTTCATTTGCCAAGTTTTATAATAGAACAAATGAATATTAATGGTGTTTATTATCATCCAACTTTTTTATATGAATCATTATGGTCTGCATTAGGAGTTGTATTATTAGTTATTTTAAGAAAGAAAGCTCCTGTCAAAGTTGGAGAAATTGCAGCGACTTATCTGATTTGGTATGGATGTGGTCGTTTTGTAATTGAAGGAATGCGTACAGATAGTTTATGGCTATTTGGAGTGATTCGTATTTCTCAAGCATTATCTTTAATCTTAGTGATTGGAGCCATCATTTGGGTATGGATGCAAAGAAAAAATCATCCACAGAGACCTACTTATGTATCCGTTGATGATCCAAAATCATCGGATTTATGGATTTAAAGGAGTCAGTTTATGAAACAAAAAATTGCAATTTTAGGAGCAGGTTCTTGGGGAACAGCATTGGCTATGGTTTTAAAAGACAATGGACATGATGTATGTTTATGGGGAAATAATGCTTCTCAAATTGAAGAGATTAATACAAATCATACAAATCATCAATATTTACCAGAAGTTATTTTAAATGAAGAAATTGATGCAACAACAGATTTAGCAAAAGCACTATTAGGGGCAAATGCCGTTCTGTTTGTGCTTCCAACTAAGGTCATTCGTTTAGTAGCTAAACAAGTGGCTCCTTTATTAGAAGGGAATCCTGTGATTATTCATGCAAGTAAAGGATTGGAACAAGAAAGTTATTTAAGAATTTCTGAAATTCTAAAACAAGAATTATCTGAAGAAAAGTATGAAGATATTGTTGTACTTTCTGGTCCAAGTCATGCAGAAGAAGTTGCTAAAAAGGATTTAACAACGATTACTGCTGCATGTGCTCAATTATCATCCGCAAAAATTGTTCAACAATTATTTAGCAATTCTTATTTCAGAGTGTATACGAATACGGATGTTATTGGTGTTGAATTAGGGGCAGCATTGAAAAATGTTATCGCAGTAGGAGCGGGAGCCTTACATGGTTTAGGCTATGGAGATAATGCTAAGGCTGCTTTAATGACTCGTGGTTTAGCGGAAATCAGTCGTTTAGGAATTGCTTTTGGAGCGGATCCTTTAACGTTTATTGGACTAAGTGGAGTGGGTGATTTAATTGTAACTTGTACAAGTATTCATTCAAGAAACTGGCGTGCAGGAGATCAATTAGGCCAAGGAAAATCTTTAGACGATATTTTAGCCAATATGGGAATGGTTGTTGAAGGCGTTGAAACATGTAAAGCAGCTTATCAATTAGCTCAAGAAAAAGGAATTGAAATGCCAATTACAAATGCTGTTTACAATATTTTATACAATGGGAAAAATATTAAAACAGAAGTTTTACAATTGATGGAAAGAGAAAGAAAATCTGAAGTATCATTAAAATCACATCAAGAACAAATGGAGGTATCACAATGAAAAAAGTAAAAAAAGCAGTTATTCCAGCAGCTGGATTAGGAACACGTTTATTACCCGCAACAAAAGCGATGGCAAAAGAAATGTTACCAATCGTAGATAAACCAACCATTCAATATATTGTAGAAGAAGCTTTAGCTTCAGGAATTGAAGAAATTTTAATTGTTACAGGTAAGAGTAAACGTCCGATTGAAGACCATTTTGACTCTAATATTGAATTAGAATCTAATTTGGAATCAAAAGGAAAAACTGAATTATTAGAGTTAGTTCAAGAAACAACAGGAATTAAATTATACTTTGTTCGTCAATCTTATCCTAAAGGACTTGGAGATGCGGTATTACAAGCAAAAGCTTTCGTTGGTGGAGAACCATTTGTTGTAATGCTTGGAGATGATATTGTTAAAGCAGAAGTTCCGTTAACAAAACAATTAATTGAAGGTTATGAAAAAACTCATGCTTCAAATATTGCAGTAATGGAAATTCCAATGGAAGATACAAATAAATATGGAATTATTGAACCAGAAAGTAAAGTAGCTGAAGATTTATATAATGTTCGTCACTTTGTAGAAAAACCAAAACCAGAAGATGCTCCAAGTAATTTAGCGATTATTGGACGTTACCTATTAACTCCTGAAATTTTTGACATTTTAGAAAATCAAAAACCAGGCGCTGGTGGTGAAATTCAATTAACAGATGCGATTGATACATTAAACCAAACACAACGTGTATTTGCGAAGAAATTTGAAGGTACAAGATATGATGTTGGGAATAAACTTGGTTATATGACTACAAGTATCGAGTTTGGATTAGAGCATCCAGAAATTAAAGATGAATTAAAAGATTATATTATTGATTTAGCTCACCGCTTAGAAGGAAAATCTTCAAGCAATAAAGTTGTTGTATCAACTGAAAAAGAATAAAATAGAATAGAAAATAATAAGACTGAACAACAAAAATTGCAATGAAGCAGTAGTTTTTGTTCAGTCTTCTTTTATAATTGAAGGTAAAGGAGATGCGATAATGGAAGAAAGAACAATTTATGATGTGATTATTATTGGTTCAGGACCAGGAGGGATGACAGCAGCGTTATATGCTTCACGTGCGAATTTAAAAACATTAATTTTAGAAAAAGGAGTTCCTGGAGGCGAGCTATTAAATACTTCTGATGTAGAAAATTACCCAGGATTTTCAAATATTAGTGGACCAGATTTAGCAGACAATATGTATAAAGGTGCAATGCAATTCGGTGCAGAATATGCCTATGGCAATGTAAGTGGCATTGAAGTGGATGGAGATTTACGTATTGTGCATGCGGGGAAAAAATCTTATGCCGCTTATGCAGTAGTGATTGCTACTGGTTCTTATCACCGTAAATTAGGAGTTCCTGGTGAAGAAGAATATGCTGGAAGAGGCGTTTCTTATTGTGCGGTATGTGACGGAGCATTCTTCAAAGGAAGTGACTTATTAGTAATTGGTGGAGGAGACTCTGCAGTTGAAGAAGGAACATATTTAACACAATTTGCCAATAAAGTGACGATTGTTCATCGTAGAGATGCATTACGTGCACAAAAGATTTTACAAGATCGTGCATTTGCAAATGAAAAAATGGACTTTTTATGGAATAAAGCTGTAGAAGAAATTTCAGGAGATGAGCAAAAAGTGACTCATGTGACATTGAGAGATACTCAAACTCAGGAACTTTCTAAAGTAGAAGCTGCGGGAGTATTCATTTATGTTGGCTTACTACCATTGACTGAACCGTTTAAAGATTTAGGTATTACAAATGAAGAAGGCTGGATTGTCACAAACGAAAAAATGGAAACAAGCATTCCTGGTATTTATGCAGTAGGGGATGTGCGTCAAAAACATTTAAGACAAATTACAACAGCTGTTGGTGATGGTGGAATTGCCGGTAACGAAACATATCACTATGTAGAAAGTATTAAGGAAAAATTAGCGGAATAAGAGACGAAAATTGTTATTAGAAGAAAGTACATCTAAATTTGGGTAAACCCAAATTTAGATGTACTTTTTAATATTTCATAAAATTGTATTATTCCGTTAAATGGAAAATATTATTCCGAACAGATTGCTATTGTTCCGATAAGACGGTATGATATAAATAGTGGGGGTGAAAATGATGTATATTACGGTGAAAGAGGCAGCTGAAAAATGGGGCATATCTGATCGAAGAGTAAGAATTTTATGTTCAGAAGGAAAAATCCCCGGTGCTTATCAAGAAGGAAGAGGATGGAAAATACCCTATGATGCAATAAAGCCAACTGATGGAAGATATAAAACTAATGAATCTCTTATTCCAATGATTGAAAATAAATTAGAAATTCTTAGAAAAAGAAGACCTCTAACAAAAGGAGAATTGGAAAGGTTAAATGAAGAATTTCTGACAGAATATACTTATAACTCTAACGCAATCGAAGGTAATACTTTAACCTTACGTGAAACAGATATGGTTCTTAGAGGACTTACTATTGATCGAAAATCATTAAAGGAACATTTGGAGGTAATTGGGCATAAGGAAGCATTTGATTATGTAGGATATCTTGTAGGGGAGAATACTCCTATCTCTGAAAAAGTAATAAAGGATATTCATTATTTAGTTTTGGCGGATAAAAAAGAGGATAGAGGTGTTTACCGAAGAGTTCCAGTTAGAATTATGGGAGCAGCACATGAAACTGTACAACCTCATTTGATTGCACTAAAAATGGAAGAGCTTTTGGAACAATATAAAAATAGTAAGGAAGATATTGTGACTAAACTTGCCCGTTTTCATATTGAATTTGAAGCTATTCATCCTTTTATTGATGGAAATGGAAGAACGGGGAGATTACTAGTAAATTTAGAGTTAATGAAAGCAGGATATCCACCTATCGATATAAAATTCACGGATCGCATCAAATATTATGAAGCTTTTGATGAATATCATCTGAAGCAAAATATATCAGCAATGGGAGATATGTTTGCAGGTTATTTAAATCAGAAGTTAGATTTATATTTATCTATTTTGGATGAGTAAATTTTTGGAATTTGTAGCAACAGCCGTTGACAAATGTGTAGGATTTTGTTATTATAAACAGGCAAATCGTAAAAAAATCGATGAGTTATTGAATCTATTTGGAAATGAGAGGTGTCATTCATGCGTATCAACATTTTATTAGAATGTGCTGAAACAGGTGAACGTTTATACTTA
>ERZ772999.199-NODE-199-length-38777-cov-13.394918_pt1 | contig 38777 bp, 34 predicted proteins | sample MGYA00511467_ERZ772999 | MGnify/ENA primary metagenome ERZ772999 (study PRJEB29015, sample SAMEA2738064) | human oral metagenome | biome: human oral; feature: human-associated habitat; material: saliva | place: China | collected 2218 ... | reverse complement strand
TGTTTCCCATACATTCCTTTTCATCTTTGCGTACCAGTTCGCCACTGCGATAGCTCTTGAAACTGCGGAACACCGAAATACACTCTTCCTGTAGGCATTTTTCCGTCAGTGTGGGAATATTCAAAATCCCTGTTTTATCGTTGATGGCAAGGTCAAGGCGTTTCATCACGCCACCAGCCACCAAAGCGTCCATAAAGAACTCATACCAGCTTCTTTGTTGTGCTAGAAGATAGCTTTCAAATTGTCTGCACCCACGACCTTTTAATTCCACCAGAACACCTTTGTCTATCTCATGAGAGCAGAGAACGAATATATCGCCTAAGGCATAATGTTCTGAATAAGAATAAAAGCCATAGTCTTCATGAAGAAAATAGGAAAGTTTCAATTGCAATATTTCTTCAACCACATGCTGTACGTCCATTGTGGGAAAGCGAATCCTTACATAGTCAAAGAGCATTTCAAGTGGGGCATCGGGATTGAAGCGTTCCAGAGTTTCCCAAAGGGATTGTTGCAACTCGTCTGATGGCTTAACCTTGCCAGTTTCAATGTCGCTAAGATATTGCCTTGTAATGCCTGTAGCAATAGCCAGTCGGTTTTGAGATAGCCCATAAGCCAACCGTTTTTCCTTTAAATGCTGTATCAAAGTTTGTTCATTCAGTTAAATCCCTCCAATTAAAAAAGGTATGTCAACTATTGAAGCTCATTTGACATACCACGAAATTTTCTAAACTCCTTGTAACCAAAGAATTTTCTGCTATTTTTTTGACTGTTTCCTGTCGATTTGTACCCCCCTGTTAGATACGGGGGGTTAGGTGCTGGCGTGGCTATCGCCACACCAGCCAGCAAGATCAGTCCACACCTGCGACTTTCGCTTCGCACGTCGCCTGCGTGGACTGTCTGCTGTTGGTTAGTTTTTTTATTTCCTCCAAAAAGTCATGACCTTTTGGTACTAAGGGAGTGTAAAATTCTGATATGACACTTGTTCCCACATCAACATAGCCACGACCTTTGATTTGTTTTAAGAAGAAATCTTTTTGTACATCACTGCCAAACATCATGCCATAGCCCATTTCAGACATTCTTCCAAGTGCCACTCTGAAATTAAACTGGTCACGGATTCCGTCGCCTAAATATTTTGCGTCTGGACGTTGACAAGCCAGTATTAAAAAGAAGCCAGCTTGACGACCTAACATGACAATCTGTTTGAGCTTGTTTAAGACTGCGGTATTTTCTTTATTTCCCAGCATTTCCATGAAAGCCACGTATTCATCAAAGATAAGAAAGTTTGCAGGAAGTCCTAAGTAGGCATAGTTCTCGCCAGTCTTATAGTTTTCCATCTCTTTCATAGCTTCACTTCGTGCCATCATTTCATCATAGAAACGGTCAATGCAGGAGAGCATATCTTCTTTTCTGTAGTAGACATTCCCCATCACAGAGCCTAAGTCGGCAAGGTCGGCGTTCTTTGGGTCAAGAATATAGAGCTTAGAATCTGTATAAAGCAAGGCTTCAATCAGTGTCAGTATAAAGTAAGTTTTACCGCCACCTGTACCACCAGCTATGAGCATGTGAGGGAGCTTGTCATATTCCCACCATACGTTTTCCATCAAGCGTAGTTTGCCATCTTTGGCTTGGACTTCATCAATAGAAATACGACTGGCGATGGTGTCATAGAGCAGGGTATATTCCACATAAGAATCTTTTAACTCTTTATCCGTCAGCTCACAGTACAATCCGCTTTCTAATTTCTTTTCCAAGTGTAGGAGCTGGTCTTGATATTTTCCTAGCGTGATTTCCACTCGCATCTGTATTAAACCATCTTTAAGGCGATAAAATATTTTGGGAAAGTAGGTTATCTTTTCCTTAGTACGACTGGACGAATCTTTGAAGAAGCCATCTGTTTTGACCTGTTCCGATTCATACCACTTGTTTTCAAGTACCATCTTAGCCAGCTTTTGACGGTGGTACAGTTGTTTTACTGTATCATATCTATATCTTTTGAATAGAAATGCCACCAGCAAGCAGACAAGAATTGCGACACTAACACTAATAACTAAATAGGGAATGTGAATCTTGTCTACTTGTGATAGGTTAAAGTCCTGCCAGTTAATCTGCTGGATTGTCTTCACATGAAACAGTCCGATAACCAGCAGGAAAATTGGCAGTAAGGACGCTACTGTAAAATGAAAGACTAAATCCTTGTCACTTGGGCGAATCCTTTTACCACGAATGCCAAACTGTTTCATGCGGGATTTCCTCCTTTCTCTCTAGTGGAAGTAGCATGACTATTTATCCGTGGCTGGCTCTTTTTTAGGTTGTGGCTGATTTTTAAAGGTACTGGAATCTTTCGTCAATACAATATCGTCTGCCTTGATATACCAGTCAACATCTGCCCCTCGGAAGGTAGCGGTAGCGACGGTATCTGCAACTGGATTGATGATTTCCACTTTTGCGTTATAGTCAAACTCTTTCAAAGGAACACTGGCAGGAATACTCACTTGAATCATACGTCCTTGCCCTTTGGATTTTAAATCATAGGTACGTTCTTTGATTTCATCTGAAACCGTACCGTCGTCATTTTGGATTCGTACTTCACGACGGAGTGCTGAAAACTTTAATTCTCCAAATGTAGCGTCTTTATCTAATACAATGCCATTAGGTAATCTCATCATTTTTCCTCTCTTTCTTTATTCTTTTATCATGTCGTCCGCATGTAAAAGGTAATTTGTGAATCCACGAGTACCAATTTTATAGCCCTCTGCGGTAATACGTGGATTGACTAACATTACACGTTCCTCAAAGCCGAAATGTTTTTCTCCAGCTTCAGCAGGAAGCACCACCACAATATCATCTGCTCTTTGAACGTCAGAATAGAGGTTGTAGCTTCGAGATAAGACAGTTAATTGTCCGTTGATTCTTCGCTGTTCTACTTTATCCTCGCCAGCAAATTCTAAATTGCCAAATGTTTTTTCCATGTTGGGAATCACAAATTTAAGTTCCATATTTTTACCTATCCTTTCTTTTTATTGTTTGATAAATCTTGTTTGTTTGATGGTCTTAAAGGGAGGGGAGCGACCTTTTGATTCTTGATTTTCTGTTTTCATAAGTTCACTTCCTTTCAAATATTGGGTAAAAAAATAGACACCTCATTTTTTGAAGTGTCTACCTATTAAATATTCAATTTTATTGGAAGTATCTTTGTATCTTCACTTTTCAAGGATAAATCGTCGTATCAAAGCTCATTCATAAGTAGTAAATTAGTAGTAAATTGAGTGGTTTTGACCTTGATAAAGTGTGATAAGTCCAGTGTTTATGCGGATAATTAGATTTTTATACTGTTTTTAGTTGTAAATTCTCATCATCTTTTAAAATTTTACCTTTATTTTCTTTGTATAAGCCACATATGATTTTTGCTAATGTAGACTTCCCAATTCCATTTTCTCCAACAATCCCAATAATATTCCCATAGCAAAATTTAAGATCCTCAATGGACAAAATTATTTTGGTATTTCTTTTGAATATCAGATTTTTTAACTCTAATAAAGTCCCTTTATTTGAAGTTTCAAAATCATCAAATCTTTCAATAGCTTTATAATCAGAATGTCTAAGTCCTGTTCTCGTTCGTTCATCTTCACTTAGATTTTCAATTTCGTCCATACTATATTCTCTGATGATTTTTCCATCCTCTAAGTATATTGCTCTATCAGCAATGTCTTTTAAATACCACAACCTGTGTTCTGCAATAATAATAGTTTTTCCTAAAGATTTAAGCTTTTTTATTGTAAGCGATAGTTCTTTCATTGACTTTATGTCTAAGCTTGAAGATGGTTCATCAAGAATAAATATCTCAGGGTTTAATGCGTAAATGCTTGCTATAGCAATCTTCTGCTTTTCTCCTCCAGAAAGATTGAATATATTTTTATTCATCAAGTTTTCAAGATGAAGCTCTTTTTCAACTTCTTCAATCCTTTTGTTAATTACTTCTCTTTCTATGCCGTAATTTTCTAAACCAAAAGCAATTTCATCTGTTGTATTTGTTGTATAAAATTGTGTTTTGGGATTTTGAAAAACCGAGCCTACATTCTTAGATAATTTATAAATTGGGGTGGTAAATGTATTCATACCATTGACCATAACACTGCCAGAAATGTCTCCATCATAAAACTCAGGTATTATACCATTCATAAGCTTTAATAGAGTAGACTTTCCACAACCACTCCTACCACATAGAAGAATGCATTCTCCTTTTTTTACAATCAAATTAATGTCTTTTAATGAGTAATTAGCTCCTCCCTTGTATTTAAAGCTTAATTCTCTAATTTCAATCATAAGTCCCACCCCGAGATTTTCATAAATACAACGATTAATATAATTAAAATCATAGAAAGTAAAACACAAATATCCTTTCTCCTAAATTTAATAAGATATCTACTTGTTTTGTTAACAGGAGCATCAAGTCCCCTTATAATGGCTGATTGAGAGAGCTCATCCCCAATTTCTATCACACTTACGAATAAGGGCACAAAAAAATATTCCATTATTAATGTTGGTTTCCTTATTAAATTTATTAAGTTAAAATTAATTCCTCGAGTTTTCATCGCCATATTTATATGACTCCATTCGTCTTTAATAGTAGGCAAACATCTAAATATTACAGAAATCATTATGAGCGAGTCTTTTGAAAGTTTTAATTTTTGTAAAGTTGCCACTGCACTGGAAACAGATGTGGAATTTAAAATCCATTTGCCCACGATAATACATGGCAGAAATTTTCTTCCAATTGCTAAGATAAATAAAATTAAATTCGAAAGAAAATTCATATTAAAATAGGCTAAAGATTTTTCCAATACTACACTTATTACAAAAAATAAAATATACTTTATAGCGGATTTTTTATAACCATCGCTAATAATGATGACAAGAAAAAATAATGTAATAAGACTTTGATAGATCCAATCAAACCCTAAAAAAATTAAAATATTCGCACCTATAAGCAAGATAAGTTTTGTTCTGAGGTCATATTTTGACCCCAGAACAAACTTTGAATTTTCCATTATAAAACTCCTGCTGATTCCAGCTTTTTATTTAGTATTTTCTTTGTAAAATAAGAACCAATCAAAGAGAATATAAATGTTCCAATAATCATAACTGGTAGCATCCATATTGGTGTCCATGCTCTTACTGTATTACAAAAGTTTTGATCTAAGCCACCTTTTATAACACTTTCAAAAAATGCTTCTCTCATAAGCCAAATTGGTAAGAATCCTCCAAATAAGTTTAGAGAAAAAAACATATGACTAATTGTATTTTTCTTAAAGTCTGTATAATTTCCACCTCTTGCTATTAACATAGCAATTATTCCGGCAGGCACTGCCACTAATGGTGCAATTGGAATATGACCAGTTACAACTAATAAAATACTTGGTAAGATAGCTGCGATTACAATAGCGGTGGCTGACTTTGTTTTTGCAAGAAGCATATGATAGGTTGGTGCAGCAAGTAGTGCTACAAGCATAGGCATTAGTAAAAATAAAACAGGGACAGGCATAGATATTGCCCCAATTACTAAATATGTTACAAAGTAAAGTGCAATTAAAACACCAGCTGTAACTGCATTTTTTGATGATTTCTTTTGTGTTTTCATAAATTTCCTCCTTTAAAATTGATTGTTACTGTACAATCTTCCATTCTTTAGACTTTTCTTGATAATTCCATAAGTCTTTATATAGTCCTTCATTTTTAATAAGTTCTTCATGCTTCCCAACTTCTTCTACCTTCCCTTTGTTTAAAACAACAATTTTATCAGCTCCCATTACGTTTCTTAATTTATGGGCTACAACCACAACTGTTTTATTTTTTATTAAATTTGATATTGCTTCTTGTATAATAAGTTCATTTTCAGGATCAAGTGAAGATGTTGCTTCATCAAGTAGTATTATTGGTGCATTTTTTAATATTGCTCTCGCTATTGATATTCTTTGTTTCTCACCTCCAGACAGAGTCGCTCCTCCTTGTCCAATCATAGTGTCAAATCCATCATCTTTTTTGACTATAAAGTCATAAGCTCCTGCCATTTTTGCAGCATTCATGATTTCATCTTTACTTGCATCTTCATTTCCAAATTTTATGTTGTTATAAATTGTGTCTTTAAAAAGATACACATCTTGAAAAACGACAGAAAATTTATCCATTAATTTATCAGGGTCGGCTGTTAGCAAATCTACTCCACCAATTTTAATTGTCCCTTCATTAGGATCATAAAATCTGGAAATTAATTTAATTAGTGTAGATTTTCCAGAGCCAGAGTAACCAACAAAAGCAGTTAATTCGTTCTCATTAATGTCTAATGAAACATTATTGATAACCTTAGACTCCTTGTAAGAAAATGAAACATCAGATATTTCAATTTTGTTGCTTTCGTTTACAGCACAATTTCCTGACATAGGTTTAGCCTTAAGTAAGTTAATGATTCTCTCTCCTGAAACGGATGCCATTTGTAAACCTGTATAATTTACAAGTGCAAGCTCCAAGGGATCAAAAATCCTTGTGCCTACAAATAAGAACATTAAAAATGTATCAATTTCCAAAGATCCATTTATAAATAAATAGGAACCAGCTAAACTCATCAAAGGAAGTCCTATTCTTAAAATCATACTTGCTATAGTAGTTAATGAACCAACTCCTTTCTCACTCTTAATATTTGCATTTCTTGAGTTGTCTATATCTTCTTCAAGTTTTGTTAATGTGTCATCTAAGCTGTTATAAGCTTTTAGAGTCTTAATGGCATCCAAATATTCATTTATATCTTCTTCCTCTTTTATCCTCATTTTCTTTGTTTTTAAATAAATTTTTTTCTGAAAGTTTTGCATGAGTGTAAGAAGTAGAACAGAAATAGGTAGTCCAATAAGTGTTGCTATTCCCATTTTTACATTGATTATCAAAAATAATATCGAGCAAAGAACCGCTACACATATACCACTAAAAAATTGAGGTAATTGATGCGTTACTGCCGTTTCAACTTTGAAAAAATCATTCATTAATGTATCTAAGATCTCTGCTGAACTTTTCCCTGAAATATAACCTATCGGCAGTTTTCTTATGTGGTCTGCAAGCTCTATTCTTCCATCTGCACTTGTCTTGTATCCAAGTTCATAGGTATATTTTGTGGCTAAATTTTCCAATAAGAATGTTATTAAGAAAAATATTGCCATTATCCCAAAATACTTCCATAAAAGGCTCGTATCTATACTATCTGCACCTCTATTTAAAAATAGTGTTTCTACAATTTTCGCCAAAGCAATAAATGGTATAAGGTTGGAAATAGATGCCAAAACGTTTAAAATAATTGATTTTCTTATATTATTCATCTTTCCTAAAGTAATATTTCTTATCATTCATTCTCACTCCCTTCTATATCCATTTGCCAAATATTTGTCTTCTTATAAATATCAAAGAGTCTCTTATATATTCCATTTGCAAGGATTAAATCTTCATGCTTACCTCTTTCTGCAATTTTTCCATCAGATATTACTAAGATTTGATTTGCATATTCTATGGTATTTAACCTATGAGCAATCATAATAACAGTCTTATCCTTGACCAATTCAGATAAAGCTTCCTGCATAAGATATTCATTTTCAGAGTCTGCAAAACTTGTTGCCTCGTCTAACACTAATATTGGTGCATCCTTCAAAATTGCTCTTGCTACTGCAATACGTTGTTTCTCTCCCCCAGATAAGTAAGTTCCTTTACCCAAAACAGTATTGTATCCATTAGGAAGTTTTTCAATAAAATCATGACACCTTGCTTTTTTACATGCTTTTATGACATCTTCTTTTGTAGAACCTGTCTTTGCCATAGCAACATTATTGAAGACTGTATCTGTGATAAGATCACTGTCTTGAAAAACAAATGCTATCTTGTCCATTAAGGTGTTTATCGGAATACTTTTTATATTAACTCCACCAATTTTAATAGAACCTTCTGAAGGATCGTAAAATCTTGGTATTAGCGTTCCAATGGTAGATTTACCTGCTCCCGAATAACCAACTAATGCTGTAACTTCTCCTTGTTTAGCACAGAAGCTTATATTCTTTAAAACCTCTTCATTTCCATAAGAAAAGCTCACATTATTAAATTCAAGATCATGACCTTTTATCCCTTCCTCAGTATTTTCAATTGCCAATTCTTTTTGATCTATAATTTCATAGACTCTCAAAACAACTTCATTTAGTAAATTCATTCCTTCTGCAAAATCTCTAAGCTTTAATGCAGGTACGCTAATTGCAGGTGCAAGAATCAAATAGAAAATAAAAACTGTAGCAAAATCCAAGTTATTATTTCGTGACATTAAAAGTATTCCTACAGGAACTATGAATGTAGCAACAGATAAAATAAACATTCTAAATGAGACAAATCCTGGTCTTATCATTGATGTCATCGAACTTGTAAAATCTCTATATTCTCCTACTGACTTTGAAAAAGTTTTAAATGATTTTGCTCCTGTTCCAAATATTTTCACTTCCGGCATACCTTTAACGTATTCAGTAGTTGCTGAATTAATTTGATCCAAAATCGCAAAGTTCTTCTCAAGTCCACCCGACTTTATAATCTTTGCCATGATTGCAATCTGAATTCCTAAACCAACAAATATAATTAACAAAGTCGTAAGACCTAATATTAAATTTATCTTCAACATAACAATTATCATTGCTAAAATTAGTGCTAAAGTTGAAATTAAATTTGGTAATTGATGAGAAAAATATCCCTCAATTTGATTCATGTCCGATCCTAATACTTGCCTTATTTTTGACTTGTTGTCTCCGGTAAAAAAACCTAAAGGAAGATTCCCAATATGAAATAATATCTTCTTTTTTAAGTTAGCTATTAAAACATATGAAAACTTATGGCATAAAATACCGCCAATGTAAGTTAAGCAATATGACAATACCACTGCTGCAAGTCCATAGATGCAGAACTGTATTGTACTTTGTTCTAATTTTCCATATAAAAATAGAGATTTTATGACTTTGTATATCACCAAAATTGGACAAATACTTAATAGCATACCAAGACTAACAAATAATATCCCTCCTACAAGTTGTCCTTTTTTTATTTCACTGTAGGAAATAATATCTTTGATTGATTTCTTCTTTTTCATCTAAAACATACCTCCTTCCGAACGAGTTCGTTCATTTGTCTTAAAACTAATACAAGGAAAACACCATTGATGTTTCCCTTGTAAAATACTTATATTTTATTTTTCTCTAATGAGGTCTTTGAAATAGCTCACTTATTATTCCAAAGGCTTCACTTGAATTTGTTTTGTTTTCTCCCTTAATAATATAGTCGTTATATATTGTGCCAACAGCTCCGTATAAAATAAAAGCTGCGAAACTTCTCACATTTTCTCTGTTTATTCCCATATTATTTTCTATTTTTTTATTTTCAATTCCTTCAATTATAAATTCTGAATAGACATCTATAAATTTTCCAATGTAATGAATCAATTCCCATAACCTGTAAGAGTTATCTGTAATTGAATTCTCTTTTGAAAAATTATATCTTGTCGTAAACTGACCGATATCTTTTACTATAAGTTCTCTTAAAATCTTTATTCTTTCTTCGTAATCTATTTCCTTGTTTTGAAGGATACCTAACTTATTTTTTAATTTTTCATCAAAGTATGTTTCCATACACGCCAAGAAAATATCTTCTTTTGATTTGAAATAATAATAAAACATTCCCGGCGCTCCATTAACTTCTGCAAGAATATCTCGCACAGAAACTTTCTCATACCCATACTTTTCAAAAAGTCTGGATGCTATATTTATAAGCTCCTGTTTTCTTTCTTCTGGATCTTTTACATTTCTCTTTGTCAAAACATCACCACCTATTGACCGACACTCGTTCTGTATGCTTATATATTAGTCCCTTCTAACCATTTTGTCAAGAGTATAGTAGAAAATTATACTTAAGTATGATACAATTATTAATAATTTTAATATATGCTTAATGCTTGTATTCTTTTGTAGCAAGCACAGTAAGTGTACGGACACTTACGGAAAAATTGATGAAGCAGCCCTTCGGGATCTGCTTCTTTTTTTATCAATTTTTAGCTTGTTAGGGAGACCCTAAAACCCCGAAATACATCTAAAGGAGGAACTATCTATGGCAAATAGGATACGAAATGAACGACTTGAAATTAAGTTGACTAAGGAAGAAAAAACTCTTTTTGAGGAGAAAAGAAAACTTGCGAAGTGTAGAAATATGAGCCATTTTATCCGCAAATGCGTTTTAGAAAAGGAAATTTATCAAGTCGATTTAGAGCCTTTTAGGGATTTACAAGGCTTACTTTCCAACGCAACAAACAACATCAATCAGATTGCAAATCGTGTAAATTCGACCGGTGTTATCTACAAAGAGGACATAGGCGATATGAAACAAGAGATTGAACATTTTTCAAAAGAACTGTGGCAAATTCATTCCTTGCTTCTAAACAGGACTTCCGGAGGTGATTAAAATTTATGGCGATTACAAAAATACATCCTATAAAATCAACCCTTCATCTTGCTATTGACTATATTGTTAATGGAGATAAAACAGATGAACAGCTTTTAGTCAGTACGCATAAATGCCATCAGTCAACTGCTCATACTCAGTTTTTAAGGACAAGAGGGGAGGCAGGAACTAAGGGAACTGTCCTTGCAAGACATCTGATTCAATCATTTTTACCGGGAGAAACAAGCCCTGAAATGGCACATCAAATCGGTCTTGAGTTATGTAAAAAGATCCTCAAAGATGAATATGAGTTTGTGTTATCGACGCACATAGATAAAGGGCATATCCATAATCATATCATCTTCAATAATGTGAATATGGTTAGTGGCAAGTGCTATCAGTCAAACAAAAAATGCTACCATAAAATTCGTTATCAGAGTGATAAGCTATGCAAACAAAACAACCTTTCCGTCATTGATGAACACTACGAAAGCTACAAGAAAAAATACAAGACGAGCGGAAAGTCTTGGTATGAAAATGAGCAGGCAAAGAAAGGTACTTCTTGGAAAAGTAGACTTCAATTTGATATTGACAGAATGATAAAACAGTCTAAGGATTGGGATGAATTTCTAAGGAAAATGGCTGAGCTTGGATATGAAATTAAGTATGGCAAACATATTGCTTTTAAGCCAAAAGATAAGCCGAGATTTACCAGAGCCAAAACAATCGGAGAAGATTACACTGAAGAAAGATTAAAAGAACGACTTGCAGAAAGATCATCTATTAAAACCCCTGCTGTCAAAAAACGCATCGGCATTGTTATTGATATGAACACCAATATGAAAGTAAAAGAAAGCAAAGGCTATGAATTTTGGGCAACCAAACATAACCTTAATACAATGGCTGAGTCTGTTATCTTCCTTAGAGAACACGGCATAAAATCTGTTCAGCAGCTTGACGAATTTATCAAGAAAAGTGCTGATGAAAGACAAAATTTACAGGATAAAATCAAGGCGATTGATAAGAAAATGGAACAGTTATCCACTACGATGGAGCAAGTTCATATTGTCAAAAAATATCGTGCCTATTACAAGGAATATAAGGCGAATACGTCTGATAGGGCATTTTTCGAGGAATACAAAGCTCAGATTACCCTCTATGAAAACGCTCTTTCCGAGCTTAAAAAGTCTTATTCCAAGCTGCCAAATTCAAGGGATATTTTATCTGAGCTTGATAAATTGCAAGAAAAAAAGAATACCCTTATGCAGGAGTATTCTTCCTCAAAATTGACTATGGACGAGCTTTATCAGATACGAAAGAACTATGGAATTTATATGGGTAAGGAGATGGAGAGATAATCTTTATCTCCTTTTTTTGAGCAACAAAAAAGAGCCGGTGCAGCCCTAAAGACCACACCGACCATCATCTTATCTTTCCGTTTCTTTTGACGATTCCTGCTTTACTTTTGGCTTTTCCTTATCTTCTGCCTGATATTCTTTGATAGCACCAAGTATGGATTTTTTATCGTTTTCTTTCCCTTTTTCAGAGCCGGTTAAGGTATTTAACTTGGCTTTCATTTTTTCAATATCTGCTCTAATCTGTCCTGATTGCTCCCAAGAATCTGCATAAAATAAGTCTTTTTCTCTTTCTTCTATCTTACTTTTCAGTTTAGCAATCTCTTGACTCTTATCCTGTCCTTTCATCTGTTCTTTCGCCTTTAAGAGCTTTGAGGATAATATCCTTACATTGCTATGCTCCTTGCCGTTATCATCAATAGAGGTTCTAAGCTGTCCGAATAGCTTTACGAAATCTCCCTGTTTAAAGTCCTTTGGAAGTTCACTCTTTTCTCCATAAGCGGAGCAATTATGATATACCTTATTACCCTCATCATCTTTGGAAACTACGGAGAAATTTGCCACCTTAAAGCCTTCTCCGTTCTTATTTTCTATTTCGATTACATCTACATTGCCTACAACATTTCCGACGATATTTACAAGGTCATCTTTCTCCTGCTGAACATAGGGCAGGTCTTTTATCTGCCCCTGTTCTCTTAAATCTTCAATCATATAGTCGAAATCTTCATGAAGCAGATTGATGGTATCATTTGCCATATAAGCATCATATAGCTTATCCAAGGCACTCTCATCATTGATGCCTTTTTCCATGCTGATAACCGCTTTTACGAAGTCCTTATGGTTATCATTTACCATATCCTCAATTTTATCTCGTATTGTTTTGTAATCCATGTTTTTATCTCCTTTCATGGTAAAAGGGAGCTTATAAGCCCCCTTATCTTGCATATTCCTGTTCTTTTGTAGTTTGTTTATCTTCCGTTTTGCTTTCACTTTGATAAGCTCTGATCTGTCCTAAAATAGACGGTTTATCTTCCGTTCTTTGAGAAGTTTCCTCTTTTGTATAAAGATTATCTTCCACATCATAGGTTGATTCAAAGTAATCACTGTCCCTGAAATCATTGTCATATCTGTCGATGATACCGTCATTATCGAGGTCTTTTGCAAGCGGATCATAGAAGTTTCCTTCATCATCAATATCAAGTCCCGTTGCTGCTCTTAAATCTTCGGAATCCACATAGATCAAATCTTCAAAAGAGGATAGCTCAATCTCATTTTTCATATTCCTTAGAGCTTCGTTCTCTCCCTTGTTTTCATAGTCGAAGCTCTCTGTTTTTACCACCGTATCATCAATATACTGTGTCCATGTTTTAGCTTCTAAATTCAGTTCGTACTGAATCCCATGTCTTTCATCGGGCGTATTGGTATAGGCAATCCCGATATGCTTTAAATCAGGATATAGCGTGTCAAATTCATCATAGCTGTGGTTTTCTTCATACTCTCTGTTACAGAAGTCAATAATCGCTCGTTTTACATCTTCCACAAGGGGATTGTCATTTCTCTTTTCTTCTACCTCTCCCATATCGAGCAGCTTATTCAGTTCGGCAAGCCTTAATACTTTAGTTTTCAGTTCATCTGCCTTTTCAAACGGCTTTTTAAGTTCTTCTTTGGCATTTTCAAGCTGTTCTTTGGTACTAACGAGCTTTTCTTCAAGCCTCTTTAATTTCTCAGGCATTTTCTCAAGAGCATTATCCAGTCTTGTCATATTTCCGTCTGCACTTGTGCCAAGCTCTCCTGAATGCTTTGCAGCACCGTTTAAGCTGAAATTATGCTCATTGGTAAAGAAGTTATAGCTGACCTCTAAATCCATATTTCTATACTTTCCTATCATCTTACTTTCATTGATTTTTACTTTTGAAATGGCTTCAAGAAGTTTTTCTCCTGCTAATTTCTTATCGGTAATCTTCTCGCCTAAAATAGTAATGGAAGTAAACTTTTCCTCACTGTCTGACTTAGGTTCAACTTCTGATATATCTTTCTTAACAGCTTCAATTAACTTTTCCGTCCTTGCAATTTCTTCCGGATAATTTTTAGCAACCTTGTCCTCTAATCTATAACGATTGGACTTATAGTTTGCTTCAAGCATTTTAAGTTTTGTAACCTCATTGTCCAAATCCATTTTTTCTTTGATTTTCGGATCTCCTGTGGCAAGAGCTTTAATTTCTGCATAGTTAAGGGAGCTTTCGTCCACATCTTCCGCAACACGAACGGGAGTCTTACTTGTCATAATTTGAGAAATGAACTTCTGCTTATTTTCTATGGTCTGCCACAAATATGCATCAAAGGTATTCTCCGTAACATAGCGATAGATATTTACCTCTTTATTTTCATTTCCCTGTCTTACAATTCTACCTGCTCTCTGTTCAAGATCCGCAGGACGCCAAGGTACATCCAAATCATGCAGTGCAATCAGCTTATTTTGCACATTTGTCCCGGCTCCCATCTTCTGAGTAGAGCCGAGCAATATCCTCACATCTCCCTTACGCACCTTTGCAAATAGTTCGTCCTTTTGCTTATCTGAATTAGCTTCATGAATAAAGGCTATTTCTTGTTTCGGGATTCCCATTGCAACGAGCTTTTCTCTGATGTCATCATAGATGTTAAACTCTCCATCGCCTTTCGGTGTGGACATATCGGAAAATAGTAGCTGTGTGGATTTATTCTCCTTGGTCTTATCCCAAATACTAAAGACATTTTTCACGCAAACATTGACTTTGCTGTCGGGATTATCAGGAAGTAGGGGATTGATCAGCCTTTGGTCAAGAGCAAGTTTCTTACCGTCATTGGTGATTTTCAGCATATTATCTTCATCAGGCTCTACCGCTTTGTTTCTCACATCATCTGCCCGTTTTGATAAGCTCTTTAAGATTTCTTTTTGCTCCTCGCTTGGCAAAGTCTTAATGACTTCATAGTGTGCTTCAGGTGTTGGAAGATTAAGCATATCCGCTGTCTGAATGTCCGCAACTTCCTTAAACATAGACATTAGTTCAGGCAAGTTATAGAACTTGGAAAATCTTGTCTTTACTCTGTATCCTGTTCCCTCCGGAGATAATTCAAAAGCTGACTGCGTTTCCCCAAAGGTAGAAGCCCAAGAGTCAAAATGCTCCAAATTATTCTTTTTAAGGCTTTCATACTGAAGATAACGCTGCATGGTATAAAGCTCGGTCATGGAGTTTGATACAGGCGTTCCTGTGGCAAAGACAATTCCTTTTCCATTTGTCATTTCATCCATGTATCTACACTTCATGAACATATCGGATGACTTAAAGGCTTCGGACTGCCCGATACCTGCTACATTCCTCATTTTTGTGTAAAGATAGAGATTTTTGTAGCCATGTGCCTCGTCAATAAAGAGCTTATCTACGCCAAGTTCTTCAAATGTAATGACATCATCTTTCTTAAAATCATCGTTTAATTTCTCAAGCCTTGTTTCAAGTTTTTTCTTTGTTTTTTCAAGCTGCTTTACCGTAAAGTTCTGATTTCTGTCATGCTTGTATTCCTCTACATAGTTTATGATTTCATCAATCTGATCCTGAATATGCTTCTCTTGGTATTCTTTTGACATCGGGATTTTTTCAAATTGCGTATGCCCGATTACAACCGCATCATATTCGCCTGTTGCAATTTTGCCGATAAATCTTTTTCTGTTTTTCGGCTCAAAGTCTTTCTTATCTGCGACCATAATATTTGCCGACGGATAAAGCTGCATAAACTCTCTGCCAATCTGTCCTGTTAGATGATTCGGTACAACAAAGAGAGATTTACTGCACATTCCAAGCCTTTTACTTTCCATTGCGGAAGCGACCATCTCAAAAGTCTTTCCGCTTCCTACCACATGGGCAAGCAGGGTATTTCCTCCATAAAGGCTTCTTGCAATGGCATTTCTTTGGTGTGGTCTGAGTTTGATTTCCGTATTCATTCCTTCAAAAGAGAGATTACTTCCGTCATATTCACGATTTCGGATAGAGTTAAAACGCTCATTGTAGAGCTTCACAAGTCTGCTTCTTCTTTCCTGATCACTAAATATCCAGTTCTTAAATTCTTCTTTTAGAAGTTCCTGTTTCTGTCCTGCAAGGAGAGTTTCCTTTTTATTTAAGACAGAACTTTTTGAGCCATCCGGATTTTCAATCTGGTCAAAGACCTTTGTTTCTTTAAGGTTTAAGGCATCTTCAATCAGCTTATATCCGTTTATCCTTGATGTTCCGTAGGTCATTTCAGCAAGGTCATTTCCTCTGTCTTTGCTCTTTCCTTCAATATTCCATTCACTTGTAAGATTTGAGAATTTGACCTTAATATCCCATCTTGCCCAGCCCGGTGTTTTCAACGTTTCAAAGATGAATTTCTCTATATCCTTAATCGGTATCCAAGTTGCTCCAAGACGAACGCTGATTTCACTTGCTTCCAGTTCTTTCGGTAATACTTTGGTAAGTTCCGATTTTTGATATTCCAAACGGTTCATCTCATAGCTTATCAGCTCTTTTTCTTTGCCATCTTCCGCATAGCCAAGATGAGGTAGTTCCCGTTCCGTTTGTCTTAACTTTGCAAGGTAACTGTCTACGATGGTAATCTTTTCTCTGATATTCCCTGATAGGTACTCGTCCTTTGTAACATAGCCATACTTATATGAATTGCTGCCATTTGCACAGGCGAAAGGCAAATCTCCATCTTCGGGGTTAAAGGATAGCGGTCTGTAAAAGTTCTGTTCTTCCCTGATACTTAGATAAATCTCTCCCCTTAATTCTTCTATTAGAGTAGGTCTATCTTTTCCCGTCAGGTTTTCCATATAGTCAAAGTCCACATAGCCTTTTTCCGACATAGATAACACAAGAGATTCCAAAGAAGTATCCACATGGTCAATGGTCTTTGCCTTTGTGATTGTCCTCTTGGAGAATATATCCCCCTTTGCCTTAAAGTTTTCTTCTTCATCAAGGATTTCAATGGAGGAAACAAGCGGGAAGTTACTGTCCTCTTTAAAGGCTCTGGTATTGGAAAGGTTATTGACATATCCATGCTTTTTAGAAAAGCGGTCATAGACTTCATTGAGCTTTTCTTGAGCTTTCTTTACCTCATCATCGGAATAGTCCTCTTTCTGCTTGTAGATAACATCTTTAAGGGCAGTATTCAGTTCAAGATAGTCCTTAATCTTCTCCTTATTCTTATCCGTTATCTCTTTCTTTACAAAAAGGGAATTTTCTCTGTAATACACTTCGTCATCAATGATAGTATATGAAAAATTTTTGACATCATCTGTGGCAGGGATAGATGTGATTTCATCATCAAGTAGCTCTATTTCTTCATAGGCTGTTCCTTTGGATATTTCTTCACTTGCCCTTGCAAGCAGCTCCTTTAAATCGGCATTTTCTCTTGGCAGACAAGCAAGGGCGTTTCCAAATCTTCCTGACACTTCTTCCATAGAGCCAAGCACCATCTGAGGATTCTCTACAAAGTATTTGTTATATGTCAGCCCATTTTCATCTTCTGCAAGATGTATCCAGTCCTCGTCCCTTTCTCTTATACTGTCCCTTTTCTTTAGGAAGATAATATCCGAGGTTACTTCCGTTCCGGCAACACCCTTAAAGGTATCGTTTGGAAGTCTGATTGCTCCTAAAAACTCCGCTCTTGCTGCAAGGTATCGTCTGACACTTTCATCCTTTTTATCCATCGTGCCTGAAGATGTAATAAAAGCGATAACACCACCATTTCTAACTTTGTCAATGGATTTTGCAAAAAAGTAGTCATGAATTAAAAAGTTATTTTTGTTATACTCCCTGTCATTGACCTTGTACTCTCCAAATGGTACATTCCCGATAACCGCATCAAAGAAATTATTGGAAAAGGAAGTTTCTTCCAGTCCTTTAATCTGTATATCACTTTCCGGATATAGAAGTTTTCCAATGCGACCGCTTAAGGAGTCAAGCTCTACACCATAAAATTTACTGCTACTCATTTCATCCGGTAAACTTCCGATAAAGTTTCCGATGCCCATTGACGGTTCTAAGATATTGCCATTCTTAAACCCCATTCCTGAGAGTGTAGAGTAGATACTGTCAATGACTGTCTTAGGCGTATAAAAAGCTGTTAAAGTTGATTCCTTAGCAGCTTCGTATTCTGATGACGATAGATTTTCTTTTAAGAATGCTCTTGCTTCTTTCCACTGACCTTCTCTGCTTTCGTCAAAGACTTCGGAAAGTCCGCCCCATCCTACATATTTTGCCAAGACTTCCTGAGCTGTATTGTCAAGCTCTCTTTGTCCACTCTCCACTCGTTTAAGCATGGAGATTGCTTCAAGGTTTTGGTTTAACCTTTCACTTGGCGTTAATTTTTCAGGGAGGATTTCTTCGGTAATCTTAAAATTATGAGCTTCTATTTTTAGTTTTTCTGCCTTTTCATCAATGTCTTGAATCGTATCTTTAGCTTTCTTGTATGTCAGATTTTCAAATATTCTCTCAAGGTCGCTCTCTAAACGATAGGGAATCACATCGGAGCCTGTTATCATACCACTGAGATATTCGGTATTATCCTTAACCGTTACGGTCTTTAGGTTATTTCCCATATTATCAAAGCGGGTAATGGTACAATCCTTATCCTTATATTTCACTTCATCGCCAATCAAAAATCTCGGTCTTTCAATGCTTATCTTTCTTAATAGCTCCTCATTATCCATAAACGGTACGATTGCAATTTGCCTATTTCCATCTCTTGCCGGATACAGCCATACCTCCGGCTTTCCGTTTACTTTATTTTTTTCAATATCCTTTGCAATATATGTTTCATGGTCAAAATAGACGGTATCACCTTGTTTCACTGCAAATTGTTCTGCAAGGCTTTCCTCTTTTTCATTCAGCTCTACTTCTTCTTTTTGCTGAATGTAGTCAAACAGGGTAGATTGAACAGGACTTTTTTCATCAAGTAAATTATCTTTGTTATCTGTATCCTCTGTACTAATCCCTGATAACCTGCTCCTGTCGTTGATAATACCCTCGGCTTCTTCTAATGAAATTCCCATTTCATCGCTAAGATAAAAGATGTCCTGTTCCTTTTGATTATCTTTTGCGGAAAGCTGTCCGTTAAATACTCGGTCTATTTCTTCCTCACTCATCTGTTTTACAAGCTCGGTATCTTTGATTTCTTGAAAAGTCTTTGGAAAATCTTCCAACACAAGTCTTTGAGCATTAAGTTCTTTCAATTCATTCAGATTGAAATATCCCCATTCAGGTTCAATTCCGACTACAAGCCCAAAGGCTTCTCCGCTTTCCCTGTCATACTCTGTCATATACCAAGTCCAATTACTTTTAAAAGGAATGATATATGCTGCATGAACTTCCTTATCCGCTAAATCAATTTCTTCCTGTGCGTAAAGCTCCGGCACCCGTTTCAGCATTTCATCAGTCATCAAGTTTTCAGGATTATCTTTCGAGTAATAGTGTGGCTCTTTTACTTCTTCCTTCTCCGCTATATTTTCTATGTGCTGTTCCTCAAGGTAAAGGTTTTTAGAAAGCAGCTCGTCAATATGCTTTGCCACACTTGTCCAAGTGAGAAACACATCTTTACAATTATCCTTTTCAAGTTTTATTCCTTTGGCATCGTGCCATTCTCCACTACCTGTCAAGCCTGATACCGCATGGCTTCTTCCTCCTGTTCCATATTCATCTTTTAAGAAGTCGGCTTTTTCCTGTAAAGTGTGATTTTCTTTGAAAAACTTTGTAATTCGCTCTTTTCCTCTATCGATTCCGCTTCCCCTTGAAATAGTAGCAAGGACTTCATCTTCTGTAATAAAGGCTTTTACTTTTGGAAGTTCAGTAAGATTGGTACTGTATTCTTTTCTTGGCAGTGCAAGCTCCTGTAATTTCTGATAAAGGCTGTCCACCTTATGATAGTGAAACCTTAGTACATCTCTATCTTCTCTATATGCTTCTAAAAATCGTCCATACTCTTTGATGACATCCCCAAGGTGTTCAGGATTTTTCAGTGCCTCGGATAATCTTTTTGTTTCATCCGGAAAGCCACCTCCTTTTTCGAGAAATTCAAAAAAGCCTTGTTCTTTTCCTTCCTCACTCAAATCGTGAATAAGATACCATAGGGACTCTGAAATCCGATCTCTTTCATAATCCAAAGCTTCTGAAATCTCCACATTGGTAGCAAACTCTCCGTTTTCCAAAAGTTCAGCAATTCTATTTGCCGCATCACTCCAACTTAAAACCTGCGTATGATCTTCTCTTGCCGATGTTCCGGAAGCAAAATGAATCCCCTTATCCGAATACCAGGAAGATACCTCTCTTTCATCAATATACAGTCCGTTTCCACCGTTAAAGGTATCTTTTAGGTATTCTCCCAATTCTTCATTGCTTTTTCCTTTGGAAAACTCGGCAATGACAGGAAGTCTGCCCCCATCGTGATTTCCCCCGTTAATCAGGAACACATCTTTTTCCTTTTGGCTAAGAGGAACGGTCAGGATCAGTTGTCCGTAAGCATTTTCAGGCAAAGAAAAAGAAGCCTTGTCCGCTTCTCTTATCTCTGATTCGGTATTTTCTTTTAGATTTCCACGACTTCCTTGATGGTCATTTCTTTGAGAGCTGAAATCATCGCTCCATACTGCGGATCGCTCTTGCTCTCTATCTTCCAAGCTTCCATCAGTTTCGGCTTCTCTGTTCTCATAAACGCTATCGCCTGTTTCTGAATGTCCATCAAATGATTGGTCAGTTTCTTCTCCTTGTATAAATCCACTAACATCTCGAATCGGCTCTGCTCCTCGCTCTGTGAAAGATAATCCAGCCTCATCACTGCGTAGGTCGGATTGGGATATTCCTTGATGAATTCCGTCTGTTCCTCCAAGCTGCTTAGTGTATTCTCCCTGATTTTCTCTATTATCTCGTCCGTACTCCCCATTTCGGAGAACTCGCTCGTTTTCATTTCTTTTCTGATCATCTCGTCGAAGTACATTTTCTTCTACCTCCTCAATTTCTTCTCTAATCTTATTATATCCTGCTTCTTTACCTCTTAAAACTTCTTTGTCAAGCTCTTTACTTTTCTGAATGGTCGCATCAATGATATTTCCGCTAATATCCGATACGGTTTCACCAAGACTCATAAGAGATATACTATCAAGTCTTTCAAAATTTTCTCTTAAAAGTTCACTATCCATAGGATAATCAAGCTGAAACCTTGAAGATACCGCATAGCTCACTGAATCTCTCACAAACTTTGTAAAAGATATTCTATTCTCATCGGCTATTCTAAGCTCGTTCATTAGACTGTCTATCTTTTCATCTCCGTAAAGCCTGCTTAAAGAAAAGATATTTTCTAAGATACTTTCACTCTCTTCATATCCCTCACTTTTTATCATTTCCTTTAACACATCTTGATGCGCTTCTTTATCGAATCTCCATAGATTTACTTCATTGACATCTCTGTTTCTTGAAACTGTCTGAGCTATATCAAAGATGTAGTCAACCTTTTTATATGTGCCGTAGTCCTCTAAAATCGGAATTCCTTTTTGTCCTCGCATAACAGTTCGGTGAAAGCGTTCACGCCAATAATCGAACTTGGCGCAGGCTGTCGCTTCCGGATTTTTATCATAGATACTTAACTGACTTCTAAAATCATATCGTTGATTGTTTCCGACAACCTTTAGGAGCTTTAAATATTCCGCTTCACTATGCAGAATGTCCTGTTTTACAAGCTCCAAAATATTATGAAAATCATTGATTCGCATTTTTACCTCCTTTTTCTAATATTCATTTTTCCTATTCATTCTTCTGGTGTTCCTCTACCGTATGTTTTATCTGTTCCTCAATCTTTTCTAAAAATTCTTTTTTGGAAGATTTGCCCTGTGCTATTTCAGACAATTCCATTTCCCACTGTGCCGTCATTTCTGCTGATTTGAAGTTATCTACGACAATCTCAATCAGGCTTTTTCCTTTCGGTGTTGCAATCAGATTCTTCTTATCTCGTTCAATAAATTCTTTGTAAATCAGATTTTCAATAATGCCTGCTCTTGTTGCCGGTGTTCCAAGTCCTTCTCTTTCCACTTCAACACCTTTTTCCAATGCATCATTACCTGCAAGCTCCATAGCTTTTAAGAGTGTGTCCTCCGTAAAGTGTTTCGGAGGTTTAGTGTACTTTTCTTTAATCTCTTTATTTTCAATGATAATAACATCTCCAATGCTTACATCAGGAAGCTCCAAATCCTCATTCTTATTGAACTTGTATTCTTTAAGATATTTTGTAAAGCCCTCGTCCTTAATAACCTTACCAGTACTCGTAAATTGAAAGCCGTCAAATTCAGCTACAATCTTCGTTGTATTTTCCACTAAAGGATAGCCCACACTTGCATGGAGCTTATTAGAAATCAGTCGATATACCTTTGCTTCACTCTCAGGAATACCCGATAAATCTTCACTCAGTGAGCTTACTGTAGGAATAATCGCATGATGATCCGTAACCTTTTTTGAGTTAAACACCGTCTTGATACGACCTGTATCAAAGTCATTTTTGCCCAAAATATTATTGACGGTACTTGTAATCATATCTTCAGTAAGGCATCTGCTGTCTGTTCTTGGATAGGTAATCAGCTTCTTTTCATACAAACTTTGAGCATAGTCGAGAGTTTGCTTTGCAGAATATCCAAAATACTTATTGCACTCTCTTTGAAGTGTCGTAAGGTCAAATGGTAAATCAGGCTTTGTAATTTTCTCTTTTTGGATAACATCAGTGATTTCAATCTTATCGCCAACTAAATTGATTAGCTGTTCAGCAGCAACCTCATCATCAATTCGCTCAGTCGAAAGTATAAAGCCGTTCATAGATAGCTCCACTGTGTAGTATTTATCTTTCTTAAAATTAGTTATCTCGTCATCTCTTTTTACAATCATGGCAAGAGTCGGTGTCTGTACTCTCCCAACACTGTAATTTTGCTTATATAAGCAAGAGTATAGCCTGCTGATGTTCATTCCAACAAGCCAGTCGGCAACCGCTCTTGCTTGAGCCGATTCAAAGAGATTATCATAGTCTTTTCCGTCTTTTAGCTTATCAAAGCCGTCTTTAATTGCACTATCTTCCATGGAGGAAATCCAAAGCCTTTTCATCTTCTTTTTACAGCTTGCCTGAAGATATACAAGTCTAAAGATTGCTTCTCCCTCTCGTCCGGCATCGCAGGCATTGATAACAGTATCAATCGCCTTATCATTCATCAGTTTTTTTAGGACTGCAAACTGCTTCTTTGTTGCCTTTGCCACTTCATACTGATATTCACTTGGAATAATCGGCAAGTCATCAATCTTCCATTTGGCATACTTTTCATCGTAAGAATCGGGATTTGCCATTTGAATTAAATGCCCGACACACCAGCTTACTCTGTACCCGTTTCCCTCATAGTATCCGTCTTTTTTATTCTTTGCTCCTATTATCTTTGAGATTGATAATGCAACACTTGGCTTTTCAGCAATTACAAGTTTCATATATATTTTTCCTCCCGTTTTCAATATAAGAGGGCGAAAGATTTTCTCTCCTTCGCCCTGTGTTTTACAGCAAATAGTATCTTTTTTACTCCTAATCTTCTTCGCTGTCCTCTGTTTCATCTTCCAGTTCCTGATTTTCAACTTCTTCATTTTCCGTTTCTTCACTGCCTTCCGCTTCCGAGAAGAAATCATCATCTTCCTCGAAGGCTTCCAGTTCCTTATCTTCTTTCTTTTTTGCCACCTTAAAATAATAGCCTGCTCCCAATGCCCCCAAAGTTACAAGAGCAAGCAGGATATATGTTCCGGTGCTGCTTTTTTCTTCCTTTTTTTCAGGCTTTGCTTCTTCTTTCGGTTCGTCCTTTATGGGTTCTTCCTTAACTACTTCTTTCGGTTTTTCCTTGATTTCTACCATATTGAGCAGATCATCTTCCGAAACTTCGGTAAGAAGCATGACATTTTCTCCCTGTTCATCATGATTGATAATGAGATGAAAGGTCTTTCCGTTCTTGGTCTGAAAAGTAATAAACTGTCTGGCATCCGCAGAATATTTATCCGTTTCTTTGTTATCGCTACTATCTCCATGATGAATGGGATACTCCTGATTGGCATTATTTACATTCTCCGTAACACTTGCCCTTGATTTGGTAGGCTCGGTCGGAATCCCTTTATTGGTATTGGTTGTTTCTCCGTTTGAAACCATTTTTTGCTTTAAATTCTCCGGCTCTTTTGCAGTCAATTTATTGGGATAACGCACTTCTTTTTCTTCTTCCTTTTTAATAACTGTAATTTCAGGTTTTTTCGGTTCTTCCTTTACTGTTTCCTTTGCTGCTTCTTTTTCATCAACTTGTGCATAGGCTACCGATGGGTAAGCTGCCAAAATGACCGTAACAGCAAGAAGTAATGCTGTCATTAACCTTGTAAATACCTTATTTTTCATAACTGTTCTCATTTGTTTTCTCCTTTTTCATTTCCGTTTGTTCCTTTTTAACCTTTGCCATTAAATCTGTAATTGTGATATTGTTTTTTCTGCAAATGGCAATAATCTCCTCATTTTCAAGTTCTTCTTCACGAATCAATAAAGGCTCCAATTCTTCATCAATCAGAGCCTTTTTATCCTTTAACTTTTGAATTTTGTTTTTCACTGCTGTAAGTTCTTTTTTCACATTTTACCGTCCTTTCTTTACTTGACTCTGCCGAAGCCGTAGAAATGCTCCCTCCAGTAAGGTGTATTGATACTGACAAAGCGAATCGGATCGCCTGCATGAATCATCATACCGTTTCCTGCATAAATGCCGACATGAGAAATAGGGGAGCCGCTGTCATAGGTGTTCTTAAAGAAGATAATATCTCCCGCCTTTGCTTCACTTGGAGATACGGGATTGCAGTAAGTTTTGTATATTCCCCAAGCGGTTGTTCGTGGCATATTCTTGACACCCGAATGGGTAAAACTCCAGCACACAAAGGACGAACAGTCGAAGTTATTCGGCCCGTTCGCCCCAAATACATATCTCTTTCCGATATGCTTTTCCGCTTCGTTAAACAGTGCCTTCACCGTTACATCGTCAAAGGCAATTCCCGGATTTGAAAAGTCGGGATTGTCTACAATCTCCGATAAATTTCCGTTTCCGCTTCCAAAGACAGTTTCCATGTTTCCCTTAGAGGCAAGCAAGGCTTCATAGTGAAGAACATTATCGGGATACTCTGCGAAGATTTCTCTTACGATACTGTCCATTTCCCTTTTCTTCAGTGTTACTATGAGCTTCTTATACTCATAAGCTTCTTCATGACTTTCGGTATGCTCATTGCCATCTTCATCGGTATATGTTTCCGTAACCGTCCTGTATCTGATTTCAATTTCTTCTCGATAAGATAAATCATACATCTTTGTAAAAATGTCATGGATGATACTTTGAACTTCCTTTGAATCCTTAATTTCTCCACATCTTGAAGTGATGTAGGATAAAAGCTCATGGGTGTTGTGTCCGATTTCTCCCTCTTTTTCTATGAGATATTCATCATAGCCGGGATAATTTTCTTCTACGGAACTGATTTCATCTTGCAGACCTTCTTCCAATCCCGAAAACTGTTGATTGATTTCACTTAGTACATTTTGGTCGGAAAGATAGGTTGTAGTTAATACGCCGCTTGTAGAGTTTATCATTCCGGTCATGGAGGTGCCTGCAAATTGAATGATAAAAGTCCCCAAAATAATAAGACCTATGACAATCATCATAAGTCCCTTTGCTTTTCGTATCAGCATTTCTTTGGAGCTTTTCAGTGTTCCGATCAGACTTTCTTTGATACGATCTCTAAGCCTTGATTTATTTCGTTTCCCAATAGCGGATTTCATCTGCTTTTTCTTTTGAAACTTCTTAAAAGCATTTGCTTGCTTATATTCCTTTGTTTTCTTTAATTCCTCTTTGGCTTCCCGAAACTCCAATTTTGATTTACGCTTTCGTATCTTGTAATCTTTTTTGCTTAGGTTATAGCTTTTTTTAGCCTTTTTCTTATCGGCATAGTTTTTTATCCCATGAAGTAATTTTGAATTGCCGTCTGCAATCTTTTCTCCGGTTTCCACACCCTGATTTTCATCACTGCCATGGGATAGGTAATCCCTTACCGCTTCACTTCCTTTTGCTAAACCTGACAGAACAGATCCCTTTGCAGACTTTTTCTTTTCTCTGCCCTGAATCATCTCTTTGGAAGACTTTTTCCCTTCCGTCTTATCGTCTGCGTGATTGTCTTCCTTTTTCCTTGTATAGACCTTATCCGAATAGTTTTTTCGTTTATACAGCTTCTTTTGAGCATTGTGCTTTTTGTTAGAGTGTTCCGTTATACCTTCTTTGGTATGAAGATTATCTTCCACATCATAAGTCGATTCAAAATAGTCGCTGTCTCTAAAGTCATTGTCATACCTGTCGATGATACCATCATTATCAAGGTCTTTTCCCAAAGGATCGTAGATTTCTTCATTTTGACTGTACTTTCCTTCCGTTCTTAACTCTTTTCTGACTTTTTCAGCCATTTTTCTTTTCTTTAAAAGCTCGGCTTTTTGTTCTTCAAAGGAGATTTCCTTTTCTGTTTTTATGCTTTTCGGTGCAGAAACTATCTCATCGGCTATTGTTTCATCATTTGCAAGGGAAGTAAAAACACTGTTTTCATCGCCGGAGACAAGAGGGGATTTATTATCTTCTTTTGAGGTATCTGTTTCCTTGTCTTTTACAACATTTTTAAGCTGTTTCACCTTTCTTTTGGAACTTCCTTGCAAAAGCTCATTCTTGGAATTTCTTTTGCTTTCCTTTTCGTGGATCTTATCCTGAAATCGGTCTTTCTCGTGAATAATTTTCCCTCGGTAATCATCGCCATGCTTTAATTTACCGGCTTCATCCGCATCCATATATTCTTTCCCTAACAGTTTTGCTTCCTCTTTGATTTTCTGCCTTTCCTTAAAATCTCGCCTTAATTTCTTTTCCACAAGCTATCACCTCACTTCTTCCGGTTTCGTTGTCATCTTCTGGTAAAGAATGGTATCTTTCGGGAACTTATCAATAAAGGGAACGATGGTGTTTCCGAAGAATAACAGTCCTTCTCCCGCATTGGAATTGGTAACATATTTAAGCTGCGGTTTGGAAATTTTCAGTTTTCTTGCCAAGATTTCCCGATCTCCTGACGCTTGATTGAGCATTAAGACAAAGTCCGTATTATCAAAGATATTTTCTATCTCCTTACTCATCAGTAGGTCTTTGACATTCTGCGTGATGCCGGTCGGAATTCCTCCCCATTTTCTGAAACGCTTCCATATTTCTACGGAGTAGGAAGCGGTCTGTTCTTCTTTTAGAAGCAAGTGAAACTCATCGATGTAATACCTTGTTGCCTTATTTCCTCTATTTTGAGATACCTTATTCCAAACCTGATCCTGAATCACAAGCATTCCGATTTTTTTAAGCTGACTGCCCAGTTCCTTGATGTCAAAACAAAGGAGCTGCTTATTTAAGTCCACATTGGACTGATGGTTAAATACATTAAGAGAGCCTGTTACATAGATCTCCATCTCCGTTGCCAGTTTTTTTCCGACCTTTTCTTCTTGATTTTTTAACATATCGTATAGATCTTGTAAGATAGGCATGTTTTTCGGTTCAGGTTCGTTAAAATACTTCTCATAAATCTTAGGTAAGCACCTGTCTATAACCGACTTTTCCTCTGCTGTCAGTCCGCTTCCTCCAACGACAAGTTCAAGCATAGACATGATGAAGTTTGCCTTGTCTTTTAACGGTGTATCTCCATCGCCGTAGTTCATATTGATGTCAAGGGGATTGAGGTAATCCTTTGATTTACTGCTAACCTTAATGACTTCTCCGTTAAACTGACGCACAAGATTGCCATATTCGCCCTCCGGATCGCAGATGATGACATCATCATCCGTTACCAAAATCGCATTTGCCATTTCACGCTTTGCACTAAAGGACTTACCGCTTCCGGGTGTTCCTAAGATTAACCCATTGGGATTCTTTAATTTCTTTCGATCCGCCATAATCAGGTTATGGCTTAGTGCATTCAGTCCGTAGTATAAGCTGTTGCTTGAATTTATGAAAAGCTCCTCTGTGGTAAACGGTATAAAGACGGCTGTTGATGAGGAAGTTAAGCCTCTGTTAATCTCCAGCTTATTCACGCCAAGAGGAAGTACGCTTACAAGTCCCTGTTCCTGTGCATGATCAAGTCTTTTTAATTTGCAGTTGTGCTTATTGGCAATAGAGCTGATTTGTGCAATGGCGTTTTCCAGTTTCTGTACTGTCCTTGCAAAGTTCATAAAGATAATGGTTACGACAAACATACGCTCATCTCTTGTCTGCAAGTCTTTGAGTAGGCTTTTCACATCTTCACCATAGGTAATTAGGTCTGAGGGTAAAATGTCCATATCATAACCCGCTCTTACCGCCTTTTTGTTTTCCTCAATTCGCATTTTGTCGATGTCGGTATTTTTTCGTTTTACCATCTTAATGGCTTCCGACTGCTCGATCGCCTTGATATGAAAGGAAATATTGATGTTATCATCAATATCCAAAAACTCGGCAAGCATACGGTCTGAAAGTTCACTGGCAAGGATTTGAAAATGGCTTATCGCTCCGATAAACTTCCCGAACTTAAAGTATCTACTCGGTGTAAAGTTAAATTCATCAGGCGTAATGTAGCTTTTGGTGCTTTCTTTTTTCTTTAGGTCTTTGTAGGAAAACTCAAAGGTCTTGCCCGGATTTAATACATCGTGAAGGATTTTCAGCCTTTCTTCTCCATTTAGGCTTTCTGCACGCACGCCCATACTTTTTAGGGAAGATAAGATGTCAATCTCCAGTCTTTCCAGTTTTGAGATTGCCTGCTCCATATTGTCCGCTTCGACGGTAAAAGTAATATACTTTGATTTTCTAAGCCCGTTATTTCCCTTTACAATCTGATTTTTTAGCATCTCTCGAAACTCAAGGCGTATCTCGTCAAAGCCGTCTTTTTTATCCGGTATCTGAATTGCCGACTGCATTTCTTCGTTTCTGCCAAGCTGATTGATATACGAAAGCTCAATCTTGACACTCGGATCAAAGGAATTTAAGAAGTTGGCAAACTGATTAAAAATAAGGTCTCGATCTTCCTCTAAGGCAAGCTGATAGTTAATATCTTCAAAGGCTATGCTTTTACTGAAGTGTTTTTCATCACTCTGGCATATCCCGCTTTTCAACATTCTAAGATAGGGAAGGGTATCTTCTACAGTATGGCGTTTCGGCTCTTTCTTAAAGATAAGGCTCAAAAATCCGTCTTTCTTTTTTTTCATCTTTGTTTTATCTTGCTTTAATTCCTGTTTCTCCTTTCTTAACGCCTTTTCGTTTTGCATGAGCTTTAGCTGCTGAATTTTTCTTTTGCTGTTCAAGGTAAACCTCCTTTCTCACACGCTTTTGCGGTTGGTAAAACTTGTGTAAATAGATATACTTAAAATATTTTTCAAAGGTCAGTCCGTCTTTTTCAAACAGTGTAATGAAAAAAATGGGAAGTGTAGACACGATGAGAAATAGAATCGCTATATCATTTGCTACAAACTTTCTCATAAATAAATAGACCGGTATTCCTACCAGCCCTGCGAGAGTAAATCCGATCAGCTGTCTTTTGGTTAAGTTAAAAGCGACCTTCGTTTTTACTTTCTTTAAGTCTTTCGGGATTGGTACATACGCCATGATTTACCTCCCATCTTCTTTTTCCTTTGACAGCTCCTCCATGTGTTCATATACGGAGCCGATTTCTTCCTGAATAATTGCAAGCTGTTCCTCTGTGCTTTGATTGATTCTTCCCTGCATCAGACAAAAATCATTATGACAATGTCCAACCTTGGTGATTCTTTTGTTTAGCTCTTTCATTTTTTTATGAACTCTGATTCTATCCATCACAAAGGCAATGCCTGTTACAAGAAGTGCTGCTTTCCATATTGTTTTTCTTTTCTTCATACTATCTTTCCTTTCTTTTTTAGTGTGCGTTTAATACACTTTTTGCCAGTGTTCCGCTTTTTAACATCATCAGTCCCAGCAAAATTGCATACCCGAGTATCGTAAAGGTACCGGTATGAATGTCTGTAATCTGTATTGTCTTAACTAATACTGCGTAAATTCCAAGGCAAACCATTAAAAAGAGTCCTTGCAGTCCAAGGGCAAATAGTCCTTTAATGTAGTTTGTTCCGATCTGTCCCCATTCTTTGTTTCCCATTGTCGCAAACGGTATGGCTGAAACCGATGAGTAAACATAGATTTCAAACATTCTTCCGTAAACAACAAGCATGATAACAATGGAGATTCCCTGTATGGCAACTTTAATGAGTGAGGTCTCAAAGAGAATCATAATGAGTTCTCCAAGCCCCTTGTCTTTTAAAGCTTCTACCATCTGAACAATTTGATCTCCAGAAACAACAGCAGAGGTGTTAATCACCCCCGCCGCTTTGTTTACCATACTTTGTGCCACATCAAAGACCGCCATTGAAAATTCAAAGGCATGAGATACTAACCATACAGCAATCCACATCTTGATGATGTATTTGAAAAAGTCAAAGGTGTCCGTATCGTGCATATTGTTCTTTTGCATGACCATATTGATGAGCTCAATACAAAGGACTGCCGTTATGATTAGTCCTGCAATGGGAATAATGACGGAGTCGTTAATACTCTTGATAAAGTTAAATACTTCTCCGTTCCATCCCATAGGAGTTTTTCCTACATCTGCTGCCACTTTCCCAACCTGATTGTTGATGTCAAGAAACATGGACTCTAAGTTTGCTTGGATACCGCCCAGTAGAAGCTCCTTGAAAAATTCTTCTATCTTGTCGAATATCCCAAACATTTCATCGCTCCTTTTCTTCCTACTTTAGTACATTGGCAAGAAGCGGAATGAGTTTTAAGCCGATAAGGACGATACCGCCTCCCGCCATCAATTGCTTCACGCCTTGGCTCTTTGCGCCGGGGTTGTCGTTCCCGTAACCTTCCATCAGGTTGATCACGCCCCACGCACCGAGTCCTGCTCCTACCGCCATTACCAATACTTTCAGTACATCTACTGCCTGTGTAAAAAATTCCATTTTATTCTTCCTCCTTGTTTTCTTTCTTTTCAATTTTGTTGTATGACTTTACTAAAAAGTTTTTGTAAGTCTTACCGTCTTTTTCACGCTCTTTGAAATATCCAAAGATATGAATGAGATCGCCTTTTACAAAGTCTTTCGCTGTTTCCACCTTTTCACCGTAAGCGGCACAGTTGATATATTCCTTGCCTTTCCCGTACTTCTTTACAAGTGCAAAATTAACGACTTCTACCGTTTCTCCGTCTTTTTCAAAACTTGAGAAAATAGGCTCTGCAACCAAGTTGGCATTGATGTTCATCATTTCCTGCTTCATATTTTTAATTTCTCCTTTTCTTTTCAATAAAAAAAGCGACTGAAAGTTTTATTTTCCAATCGCTGATGCTTTTGCTATTTAGTTTTTCCTTAGTGGGACTTCTTATCCTTATCATATTTCCTCCTGATTTTGAGTAATAAAAAAGCAGCAAATCTATTTTTTAGACTTACTGCATTCTTGTAATAACCGTATCTCTATTCAGTTTTGCTTTTCCTTTTCGCTTCATGTAGCTTTCAATATCAAACAAATTCTTCTTGTCATAGTCCTCCAAGAGCTTATAGTTCTTGTGTTTTGTAATGTCGAATTTATCCGATAGAAAAGGGCGGACGCCTCTAAGCTGAAAGATACATTTACCGCCGTCCATAACGGTTATTTCATCTTGGCTCATCAGCTCTTTACCGGTCTTTTGATAATTCAGCCCAAAACTCTTTTGATTCGATCTTGTTTCCGATGTGTTATATAGGTCGATGGTTTCTTTTCCCAGTGTTTCCGAAAGTTCTTTTAATGTTGTTTTCTCTTTTCCACCAAGAAACAAGGTACTATCACAGTTACCTACAATCGTGTCGGCATTATCTTTGTAGATTGCCTTTAACTGAGATTGTGCCTGCAATATAATACTTGCTGAAATCTCTCGGCTTCGGATTGTGGCAATCAGCTTTTCAAACTTTGGAATTAAGCCGATATTTGCAAACTCATCAAGTAGGCATCTTACATGAACTGGCAATCTTCCACCATATACATCATCGGCTTTATCACATAAAAGATTAAATAGCTGTGAGTACATAATTGATACCACAAAGTTAAAGGTATCATCGGTATCGGAGATAATAACAAAGAGGGCAGTCTTTCTATCTCCGAGTGTATCAAGCTCCAGTTCATCTTCTTTCATCAAGTCCCTAAGTTCCTGAATATCAAAGGGAGCAAGCCTTGCACCACAGCTAATCAATATACTTTTCGCTGTTTTTCCGGCAGCAAGTTTATATTTTCGGTATTGCTTCACTGCAAAGTGTGTAGGCTCTTTCTTTTCCAATGCTTCAAAGAGTCTGTCTATCGGATTCATGTATGTTTCGTCATCTTCTCTGACCTCAGACGCATCGATCATATCAAGGAGAGTTGCAAAGTTCTTTTCTTCTCTTGGAGCTTCATAGAAAATGTATCCGATAAGTGCTGTATAGTAAAGTTTCTCGGCTTTCACCCAAAAATCTTCACCTGCTTTTTCTCCCTCGCCCTTGGTGTTTGCAATGATTGTCTGTACCAATTTGAGTATGTCTTTTTCACTTCTAAGATAAGCAAAGGGATTGTATTTCATACTCTTTTTGAAGTTAATGGTGTTTAAGATTTTTATCTCATAGCCATTATCTTCAAGCATCTTGCCACACTCAAGAACTATCGTTCCTTTCGGATCGGTTACACAATAGCTGCTGTGCATTTGCATAAGGTTTGGTTTTACAAAAAATCTAGTCTTGCCACTTCCTGATCCGCCTATGACAAGTACATTCTTATTTCTTGCATACTTTGGATTCGACGGTCTGCCGTTCATGGTTAATCGTTCTGTTTGTGTTAGCAAGATATTGTTTTGAAACTTTTCATCCATGTACGGCTCGATGTCTTTTTTATTTCCCCATCTTGCCGAGCCGTACTCTTTCCCTTGTCTAAACTTTTTCGCATTTTTACCTTTGGTATAGATAATGAATTTAATTATAGCAGCAACTCCTATTCCTGTCAGTATATCCACCAAATAAATACTTGGGAGAAAACTCATTGTATTAAGCTCTAATATCCCCTGAAATATCCTGTCAATCACATCTCCACCGGTATAACTTCTCACATGATAGGAGAAGATGTTGCCAATATAGAAAAATGCAAGATAGGGAATGTTTTGTTTTACAAACTTTGCCTTATCTTGCACCTTAAATATGCCTTTGATGTCCTTTAATATTTTATCTATCACGAGTCTTTTCACCTCCAATAAAAAGTAATAAGTAGCTCCTGCCTTTCGGTGTTACAAAGGTCTGTATTCCGACCGCTTCGCTCCCTTCTTTGCACCATTCCTTTACTTCAAAATATCCTTTGTTGTTCTTGGCATAGGGTAGAAGTCTATTTTTCTTATCCCAACAAATAAGGTTCTGATCTATCAAAAACTGAATAAATACCTTTTGTGGGATATGAAGCTCTTTTGCTGTATTTCTGAAATTAGTAAGCATATGGTTATTCACCAGTTCATCAAAATACTTGGCTTTCGGCTCTAAATCTTCTATGATTTTTTCTTTTTCAGCAATCAGGTGATTGGCAAGGAGTACCGCATTTGCCAATATTTCTTCATTACTCATTTTTTTTGATTTTTGATATATCCGCCATTCTTACGAATACTCGGCAATACCTCTGTGGTTACCCATCTTTTAAAGTCCTTTGCCTGTGGTAACTTGGAAGATAGGATAAGAGAGTAAAGACCGGACTCGTTGATTATCGTAAATGACTGTCTACCACCAAGGGTGTCGTGTTTCACGACTCCCTTATCTTCTTCCGCAATGTGTCTTACCAAAGCATCTCTCGTGTTTGAATAGCCCAGTTTTTCGGCTACTTCTTTTCCGATAAAGAAAAACTCACCGTCTTTTTCCATTACAGTGAGTTTCCCGAATTCCATATTTTCAAATGTTATCAAACTGCTCATAAGCTCTGCTCCTTTTGTTTATTCGTAACTTTATCCTTAGAAACAGTATTTTTTGCCATCTCCTTAAACTTCTCAATATTTTTGTGAATGGACTCTTTCCTCTCAGCCTTTCTTTCTGATGTTGCAAGAGCATTTTTAAAGGCTTTCTCCATCATTTTCATATCTTTGGCTTGGAAAAATACGGAGTATTTGCCTGTTTCCTTATCTTTCATCACTGAAAACTTAACACCATATTTGTTAAGCTCTTTTTTCAGTTCCTTAAGCTCCGCTTCTTCTACCGGTATTTCTTCAAGCTGTCCTTTTTTCGCCATATCTTTGAGCTTGACTTCATTTCCGTTTACTTTAACGAGTTTTTCAAGCCCTCCCAGTTTCTCTGCTTCTTTTATCAGTTTTTTCAACAGATTTAAAAGAAGTTTTCCGGTTACTTTGGCAGCCTTAATCTCAAGGCTTAGTGTCTTTCTTGCAATTTCTTCGTTAATCACATTCAATATCCTCCTCTCATATCATAGCTTACAAGGGCAGAGTAATGTGCATCTATCCCACTTGGTGCATTATATGCTGCTGTTAGGACAAATGCTCTGATATTCCTAATCTTGTATTCATTTTCCTTAATAACATCTGACAGATACTCCAAATGCTCTGATTTAAGTTTTCTAAATCTTTCTTTTACTATATGTGCCGGAAGCTTCGTTTGATTGATTGTAACAAGCTCTCTATCATCAAGTATCATAATATCTGCCAGTATCTTTAATATCTCATCAAAGTCTTTAACTATAAATTTATTGCCCAACTCAAGATGTTCATAATAGCCTGTCTGTGTTCTTAACTCATCTAAGCAGTTCTGATATATATTTTTGTTTTCTATTTCCGCCTCTCCGTCCATCCTTTTTCTTGGTTCTGAATACTCGGCATCTATGACGGAATGATGGGTGGAATTATATGATGAAATATCTGTAGTAATCTTTGATGAATTATTTGTAGTATTCTCTGGTAATGGTTGGGGCATATTGCCATTTTGCATTGGCAGATTTTGCTCTGTTGCATTGGTGCAATCTGCACTTGTGCATTGGTGGATTTTGCACTTTTCCATTGGTGCATTTTGCCCTAATGCATTAGGCACAGCTTTTTCTAAGGCTTGTAATTCTTCTTTTTTCTTTTTGTTCTCAATTTCAATATAAAGTTCCTCCAGCTTTTCGGTATTTATGCTGTACCATTTTGTTTTATCTCTTGGATCTTTATTGTAGTTTCCTACGAGTAGAAAACCTGCCTTTTCCAACTTCGCAAAGGTTCTTTTTACAGTATCGAAACTCATATAGTCAAAATCTTTTTCCTGCCATGCTCTTATTGAGTTATATGTCCAATATCTTCCGTCACAGAAGTTATTGCCGGATTTCTTATTTATTTCTATCCAATAGTTTATTTGCTGTAAGATAAGAGCTTCATTTAAACCTATCTCTCTTGCCAATGTCTTATTTGCAACGATAGGTTGTTCATCAAATAAATACATACTCATCTAAAAGCTCTCCTTTCCATGATATTTTTTCACTAAAAAAGACGATAGTTTTTATCTATCGCCCTTGGTAACCATTTTTATGAAATTTTTTATATTGATTTTATGGCTTCATTGATTCCTTGTATAAAAGCTATAATTACAGTTCCTATCATCGGTATTCCGTAAGGACTTAGTAGAAATCCTATAATGAGTGCTTCTATTGCTGCTCTTGTGTTGTGTAGCATAAAGAATGAGCCTATGGCAACAAATACACACATCAGCATAAGCAAATATAGGATTGCTGTTCCTACGCTAAGCAAGAATGTTAAAAATGCAGTAAGAATACTTAACAGCAAGCTGATTGGAAATAAAATTATTTTTATTATCCATCTCATTTATTCTCCACCGCCTTTGCTAATGGAATAACTGACATAATGGTTTGAAATATTCTTTTACATATCATAAAAGCCTCCTTTTCGATATTTTGTTTGATTTTAAAAATAGGGATACAGTGCTGAAAGCTCCTATTTATCAAGCTTTTTCCTCTGTATCCCTATTATATCTCAAGCCCATTTTGTATGTGATAAACTATTATGTTTATTTGCCATATAAAAAACATCCTTTCTTTATTTTTGAGCTTGAACTACTCTTATTTTATCAGGAAAGGATGTTTTTCAATTGTTTAACTTTTGTCTCTCACCCGTATAGAGGGTGGTTTTTTGTTTCGGAGGTTTCACCTCCTCAACTGACTAAAGCCATTAATAACCCCTTTGAAATCATTTATCTTCAAAGGGATTTAAATATATTCTATTTTACTGAAAATTCTTGACTACCTAGTTCAATTCCACCTACACCTTTATAAGCTGTAAGTTTTACTGGAGTAGTCAAATCTGTAAGTTCATAAGCTACCGCACCTGAAAGTGTTCCATCTTTTTTAATAGTTGCTGATTGATCATTTAATAACGTTTTATCTGGATGACCTGCTACTTTAAGTTTATTAACTTTATTTTTATCGTTATCTTGAATCGGTCCTTCCGGAAAAGCTGCAAACCATGCACTCATTGGATTAATTATGTCTTTTCCACTCTTATTAGTTGTATCATACCAGAAGGCTATAACAGGATTTTCACCATATTCATTTCCTTCCTCTCCTACTGGGATAACTTTGTATTTAGTGATTTTAATATCAATATCCTCCATAGAAACTTTTCCATCTTTAAATGTATACTGACCTTCTCTACTAGATGAATTTACTTTATCTTTATCAGTTTCATTCTTAACTGGATTTTCTTTCTTTTCTTCTTTTACTGATGAACATCCACTTATTAATAAGCTAAATGTTATTAACGCTGTTAATAATTTTTTTGATTTCATAATATTCTACTCCTTTACTCTTCAAAAATATCATCAATTTTTAAATATTTTCTTTTACCTTCTAATTCCTCTATATAGAAACAAAGATCTTCACATCTCTTTAGTTTACTTTTATTTTCCTCATAAAATTTTAATACATATTTCAAATCTACTTTATATATTTCAATGTATTCTGCTGGCTCTATTTTTATCGTTTTAAGTCTATCCATATCAAAATTTTTTCTTCTAACTAATTTATTTACTACAAGAAAAACTGGTACTTTCTCATTATCCTAACACCTAATAACTAGTATTCTATTTGCACTCACAATTTCCACATCTATTGCTGAATAATTCCTCTTAAATTCAATTTGTTTATAAATTTCCCATACTTTTCTATTATTTTTACGTACATTTCTAACAGTGAAAAAAGTAACTGTGATACTTATAAGAGATATAATATTGCCTATCCACTCAGCTGTATTACCTGTTCCTAAATAAAACATACTCTATTCCTCGTTTTATAAAAAATTTCAAATTACAGTAACCAATACTTCTAAAATACTTTTATATACCTTATTACCGTTTCTCTATCCCACTCGGTTGTATCAATATTTACATCTGCATCTCTACATAACTCTAACAAAAAAATATACAAATTCTCATCTGTATGCTCATTTATGAGCTTCTTATATGCACTTAAAACACTTTTATTATCACCAAACATTATTGGAATTTGTCCTAACAAAAAACTTAATTCCCATTCATCTTTTTGTTCTTTTCTATCACTTCCTAATTGGTACCTATATCCATATACTTTCCTTACAAATTCTCTCTTTGCTTCTTTTTTTAAACTAGACCTTTGTACTTTATTAGTAATTAAAATTGTTATTATACTGGTTATAACTCCTGTAGCTAAGACTTTTAAAATATCATAAATCATATTTAATCCCCCTTTTCTTTAAAGTTATTTTTTCTATACAATTTATATAATTCATTAAACTCTCTAATTATCATATTAACTTCGTCTTTAGTATTAGCTAATCTCATTTTTTTTGAAAATTCGCTATCAAAATAAATGTATTTCTTATGCTTTAAGCCACACAACATTAATAATTTTTTTCTTTTTAGTTTATTTATATATTTTCTATCAATTTCATTTTCCCAGACAAAATGGTCTTGTATCTTACAACATATTTTTTCATAATCATTTAAAATTATAAAAATATAATATAGAGGAGAACATAGAATTGAATATAGCAATGGAATTATAAATTTAAACCAAGTTTCCTGCGACAAAAGAAAATTAAAACTTTTATATAATTCTACTAGAATGTAAACAAAAAATATAATATTTATCAATGAACGAATTTTCTTCAATACATCTTCTGCAGTTTTATATTCTAAGCTTGTTTGTGAGAATAAATAAAGAAAATTTATAAATATAAATATTCCAATTAAAATTAACTCTAAAAAATAACTTAATGTTAATTCACTTATTATAAATTCAATTAATGCAGACACTGTAATATTGGTTAATATTATTTTCTTAAAAGAAAATATTTTCTTTTGATCAAAAACACTTATTGTAGAAGTGATACAAGAAAATACAATCCAAAATACTATGTCTTTTATATAAATATTATTCCAATACCTACTATATAAAAGTATTATCGTTATAAAAAGATTATATAAAAGTATTGATATCCACAGTATATTCAGCTTCTTATTAAAGAAACTTTTAAATACGTCTGTAAAATCTACTTTCAATACAAAAATAGTAATGCATAGATAAATGATAATCCAAGTTACAATTGCCCATTCTCTAGATGAAAGTATATTCATTCAATCACCTCCATTATAAAATTTTAATTATCACTTATTCTATAATTATATCATTTCACATTATAAAAACTCAATGAAATCAAAAGAAAAAAGTTTTTTAAAAATTTGTTACAAACTATGTTTCAATAAATTAATATATTA